>Ga0131853_10000231_pt1 | contig 100981 bp, 40 predicted proteins | sample TergutLab28metaG_FD_92764 | JGI IMG/M metagenome (GOLD analysis project Ga0131853, IMG submission 92764) | Labiotermes labralis P1 segment gut microbial communities from Petit-Saut dam, French Guiana - Lab288 P1 (version 2) (version 2) | ecosystem: Host-associated > Arthropoda: Insects >...
GCGGACGCTTGTGAGTACGATAATGAACCTTCGGGTTCCATGAAATGCGGGGAATTTCTTGACTAGCTGCAAACCAGTTAGCTTCTCAAGAAGGACTCTGCACCATGGAGTAAGTAAGTAAGTTCCTTTCCAGGCCCATTATGCCAGTAGTGAAATGACAGTTTATTTTGCGGCTTCAGTGTCTGCCTTTCCTGGCCTATTCAGTCCAATGTGTAATGCCTAGCCACGTGAAATGGGGGCCTATTGTGCTGGTTCTCTTCTTTATTGCTTGCATGTATAACTTCTTTTTTACATATTTGTATCTACTAAACATTTCCTGTGTGCTACAACCATAACCAATAAAGTACCCCGCAGTATCCCAAAATGCGCTAACGACATTCAGAGCTTAAAAAAAGAACAGAGGAGGACATGGCCTCGTGTAAATGAATGAGATATATTTATATTCTTCCTGTGACAAGGGATTCCTTATTTGTGGTTACCCTTTTCTGGTGCTGTATCAAAGTGGTCCTGACGGCTGTGTAAAAACGGCAAATGAAAGAAACTATACCCTGTTACACGGTAATAGAATGGGAAAATAGGAACAACGAATGATGTTTTCGGCTAAAATCCTCGCTACCAGGGACAGTTCAAAGCAGGAAACACGCGTTTATTATAATAGACTAAACAAGAAGTAATATAATGTCCCTTCCGTCTTAGTTTTTTGCTTTCATCACCTTGTAATTATTTTAAATACCGGTGTTAAATGCATTTATACTTGCATAAAGTCTAGTAATTCGTAATTATTAACGAATTTAGGAACACAGCAGTAAGAGTTTTTCCTCAGCTTTGCTTAATTCAATATTGCACAGTTTCATTAGGAATGTTATGCGGATGCTCTTTTTCTAGACAGGTCCTTCACGCCTGACGTATTCTGCCTTGCGACGGACCAATAAGCTATTCTAAAGCCAGTTCTCCACATAGTGTGATCTAGTGTTTCCTATTTCAAGTTCCAGCATCTTATCTTTACCTTAACTTCATCCAGTTACTGTATGTCTTCTTCTTCTTCTACTTCTTCTGGCTTTTCTTTCTATCTTTTCCTTCAATAACGTGGTTTAGAAATCAGTGCCTACGCAGGATGTGACCCATCCAGTCAGCCTTCCTTCATTTTCCTGTATGTAAGATATTTCTTTCCTCTGTGATAATACATGATGGGCCAAAAGTAAGTATAAGGTAGGTATACAGAAATTAACTATATGTTGTATACCTACTTTTGGCCCACTCTGTATGTAACACTTCTTCATTGTTTACACGATCCGTCCAACTGATCTTTCTCTCCTCCAACAACACATTTCAAAACTTCCAAGGTATTTCTAATATACTTCCCGAAGTGTCCTAATTTCAGCACAATGTACTAATCTACTCCTTAAATTTCAGCTCAATTTGCTGGTTAAAGACATCCTCGCTTTATTCTTCTTCCTACTTGTTTTTTTTTTTTAATGCAGCTTTTGCTGTGGAAATACTGGATTAAATTTCACATGCAGCCCTTGCATCATTTGTTACAAGGCTAGCGGGAGAGCTGAAATAGCGCAAATTCGCTAGTTGTTTTTGATCTGTCATAATCTGTCATGGGTGTAGTTGTGTTTGTGTCATTAAAGGAGCTGTCTGATGTGAGGTGACCGTGGGGATGACTATGAATAATTGTGCTGTCTAGGATATTATGTAATATAGCCCGGTAGGAATTTACTTACTATCTGCAGTAACATTTCTGAAGATCGAGACAGCCCCTACCTCCAAGGTCAGTAAATTTATAGCAGGCTATGTAGATTCATACAGAAGAAGACAGTAATATTAATCGTTCCAGCTTGGTTTCAATCATTCTCATGTAACTTAAACACAGAAACAACAAAACCTACAAAACTTGCCTAATACTTGAGACATCAGATAAATATGTAACTAATTATAAACAAATGTAATGTGAGAAACAAGTTCAAGGATTTTGATGGTAAAATGACATTTTTTGTCCGCAAATGAATTTAATATTGCAGGAAATAAGGCGCGTGCAAGTTTACAGCGATTTGAGGTGTCATAATTGTACCAAAAGTAAGTAGTAACGTACATAATTAACTGTCTGTCAATTAACAAAATACACTACGTGATACTGTCTTTGATGTTTTAAAACCCAGCTTCGGTAACAGTCGCGAAAATTATGGATTCCATAATTTTTAATTGTTATTCAGCACATAAACATTTTTATCTATTCTTTTCCTTTCAAGAACTGAAGTACAAATATAATTTTATCCATGATACTCGAAGGTTGCAATGTTGGTGTCACACTGAGCGACAGAAGATTGAAGAAAAGCAGAAAGAAAAATATGTGAAACTGATAGATGAAAGATCATGAGAAAATAAATGGCGTATATAGAAAGTGCGTTACTTACGAGGATTACGCTTTATTTGTCATTTCCGATATAATAGAGTTTCTTTTAATACAATAAGAATCACTCAATTATTATACCAACCACTGCACATATATAAAATTTTATAAATTTTACATATGTGCAGTGGTTGGTATAATAATTGAGTAACTCGACAGCATGCACGGTGTAACAACGAAAATAAAAAAAGGAAAAAAAGAACAATACGAATCAGTTTAAAGCTGGCGCGAAGAAACCGACAAAAAAGTGCAAGCAGGAAGTGCAGTAAACTGCAGTACGTGTCAGCAATATGTCTACATGTGATGTAACTTGAAGAAAGTTGGGTGTTATTAACTTATTGTGATAAACATCTGAATTTCTCTAAGAATGTCTCCCTATCCACCGACAAACTTTTGTAGCCACCACGGGAAAGCTTTGTTTAACACAACGACCTAAAATCATAATTTAATTATGCCTTTCACTACCACGTCGCTTTACCTTGCGGTGAACAATTAACATTCCAGCTTAGTATTCTGTAATCCCGGGTTTGAACTGAAGCTTGGAGTCCCGCTTTGAGGTGTTCCGAAATTATCTCTCTTTCTTATACTTCGTATATCGTCGTCTGAGTATTACAAAATAACGTTTCGGAATCCGAATCTGCTTCCGTCTTCACGTCCTGGAAACTAACCTAAGTTGTGTACCCCTAACAACGTGTCACTGTCAGTTACGGTCGACTATGGGTCCATCCGGTTAGTTTCCCGCAACTGACGAAGGAATCACAGCCGGCTTCCGAAACGTTACGTCGTAATTTTAAGCAGAAGATGGATAAAGAGAAAGAGAAGTGTGGCTGGACTGTTTCGGAATATAATGGGATTCTCGTAGTCTCAGACTTTCCATGCCGTTGATGTCGGCCACACACAGAGTGACCCTACTGTCAATGCGCTGCATAACATATGCTGTTTAAAAGACCTCATTTAATAATTGCGTATTCAAGTGTGGATGGCATATATTGCAGCTTGTGTGAGCTGGTAAATGTAAGTTCTGTGTTTATTAACGTTCTGGAAAATTATTATATGCGATATTGGAGCTTGTTACTTTCTTGTCCGAAAACTGTAAGGGCCTACGCCTGTAACGAATAGCCTATGTTTAAATTCCGGTACCTGGGCTTAAAGGTTTACGGACAAGAATGTACCTTAGTATTTAATACCCATGATTTACTAGATAATAAAACTTTAAATACGTGAGATATAATTATTATATACTACTGCTGGGGAGCGTAGCCTGGAATCGCAACCCACAGAGCGGTATTATATTTCACTATGAAGGAGATATTAATTTTCTCGTCCTTGTGAGCCTAATGCTCCAGTATTATTCCTTTATATTACAAAGGATCCTGGATGCAACACATGCTATACCGTTAAATAGTTATTAATTTTTCTCACAGCGTGTAATTATGGGGTTTGGAAAAAAAACAGTTATTCTTATAAGTAACATTAACCAATTTTTGTGTAATGCACGTGAAGTTTTTTTTACAGAAAGATAGCAACTAGTGTTTATTTAGATGAAATTTTAGGACCCAAAAGCTTAGTTACGCGAACAGTATTACATGTGAATTTCAGGAAGTCTGTAAGTCAATTTATATGACACCATCAATGAAAGACGAGAGAAATCATGAAATATGAAAGCGATAAACTCTTATTTCATCACACTCTCAGTTTCGAAAGAAAAAGTGCATTTATTACAAAGGAGCACTTTGTTTTATTCATGCAAAATAAATTACAAATGGCAGTAAGTCTTATTGTTTGACAAGCTAGTACAACAAAAAAAAGAAAAGGAACAAATTTACTAGAATATTCGCACGAAATTTTAAAGACGATAATTTTCCAGGTTAACTTATTTGTCACTCTTTAATTTTACATTTTCTTAGAGTATACACAATTTATACTATTGAAGATATATAGATGTAAGCATCTCTTATCATCTGTAAGTACTAAAGATCTCTTATAATCTGTATGTATTAAAGACCAGTGAGACATCCTAGTAAGCTTTACGGGCTGGACTGTACGGGGATTGATTCCCAATGGCGGCAAAATTTTCCGTAGCCACCCAGACAGAACCTGGGGCCCATCCAGCCTTCTATACAGTGGGTACAGATTTTGTTTACTGGGTTCAGGCATCAGGGGCTTCGCGTTAAACATCTACCCTATCTAGCGCCGAGGTTAAACAAAGAGTAGAGCTGTAATTCTATTCCCCCTCTGTGTTGTCATGGCATGTGAAATGAACACAGTATGTTTCGAAGAGGACTCTACTGCTCTTGTTCGTCTAGATGTCTCAGTAATATCATTAAAACTCTCCTACACTTCAGTGGATATTACCCTACACATCTAGTTTCATCTTGTCCGCCTGTCCATATGCAAAATATAACTGGCGTCCAATTTGAAGGATTTTCGTGAAATTTGATATTGGAATATTTTTCGAAACTGTACCGAGAAATCGGACAAGAATAATGGTTACTTCGCATGAATACCAGTATTCATTTTTGATCATATTTTTCTCAGTTCTTCTTAGAATAAGACATTGTTTCAGACAAATGTTGTAGAGAATATAATTTCACACATTTTGTGTTCAAAATTTTTTTTTCGAATATATTGTTGTTTATGAGATACTGTGGAAAAAATATTTTATTAGAGTCCGGCAGGCCACAGAACATAATATGGAGCATGTGTTTGCATGCTGGAAAACTTAGGATATAGACTTTTTTTCAGTATATGCAATACTTATTTAATTCCCACGACAACAATGGTTATGCGAAAGTGCACCAATGTTACGTTATACGTACATTGCCTTTACTCTTGTAGTTTTCGTTGATTTGGCACGTAACACGCAACCGATAAGTCACTGCATAACACTATAGCCGGGATATTAAATTTAACATACGTCACAAAAAGTGCTATTTCTTTATTTATGCTTCTCGTCCTAGGAATATATGCAGAAGGTTAAGTGAGGAGAAGAGCGGAGGCGGAGGACTGAATTTTTTATTGTTGTTTTCCCTCCTGTTCTCCTTGCATCCCTATATCACACGCCAACAGCGTCGCCCAAGCAAGGATTGGTACCGTTCGCATAAGTAAGCTTTTCTGAAAGGTTTTTGAATGAGCTGCGACGGCCGCAAACTTCTACAGAATCCCCGCTGTAAAAATGAAGCCATTCATAGTCTTTGAACGTAGCCGAGAAAACCCAAATTGTATATGGAAATGAGGAAACGAGTTTTCCTTTCTTGTACACAACAGTCGTAACTAGTCACATATTGTCAACTTCTAGAGTAAAAAATCCTAGGTGTGCGAAGAATACCAGAAAGGTACTGGGGATGGTGGTTAGAAAAAAATGTGGAAAGCTAGTTACGGTTTGATTACAGCTTTAAAAGTAAGCGAGATGAAGCGAAGGCTTAATAAAATGTAGTCTATATTAATTGTCTTCATATAAACCAACATTTAACAAAACTATTGTACATATCACGATATATTACATTCTCCTACTCGTTTCTGCTCACGTTGACGCCATCTTCAGGGAGCCTCGTATGTAACTGTTCGACTTTTCGGCGCATTAATTAGCTGTAAACACTTGTCCAAACGTGTTGATAAAATTAATTTTATCCCAACATTTGCGATAAAATTATATGTAACTGAAAAGCACTGTGTTCTCTGTGAGGTACAGTCTGCGGCTGAAAAAAACTTTGAAAATTAAAGAATCATTGATTGGCATTCTCTTGAGATATCGATCGTAAATATTCCGCTTACGATATTTCGATGTTGCCATCACACGGAGAAATCTTATAATTTGGGTTTAAAAACTTAGAGCTTTTCTGGAGAATATTCTCGATTTAGAATTGGGGATAATAACGGCACGAAAAAGTGAAACTGTTACGTCTTGCGGACGTATCATAAACACATAAAATACTATTTGTTTTGCGGTTTACCCTGGTAAATTTCCTGGTGCCGCACACCATAATACCTACCATAGCGGTAGCTATGGTAGGTATTATGGTGTGCGGTTGCTTAGATTTTTTTATCTTTAATCAATTTGGGGATCTATGAAGTTAATTTAGTTAGGTTAAAATATGGTGACAATGACGTAGCTTTTCCTGAAGTCATACAGAGGTAATGTAAAATAAATGCATGTTAAATAGTTCCAACTCCTAAACAGAATGCTATTATCCTACAGTTCTTGCGCCATTTTGAAGCATATACCCTACATTAATAATTGTCCAACGACGTACAATTCAAAGCAGTCTATTTATTATTCTGAAAGTTCACTCTACATGTGTCGGGTGTCAACCACGCACATCATCAGAAGTACACAAAACTGTAATTACAGCCTCCGGTACTGCTCATAGCTAGTTTGGTCACGTTGGAGGGAGGTAGCTGTACAAAAAATATGACCAGTACCAGAGGCTGTAGTTACAGTTTTGTGCACTCCTGATGATGGTTGTGGTTGACACCCGAAACATGTAGAGTGAACTTGTAGAATAGTACACTGCTTTGTGTTGCATCTCGTTGGACAGTTATTAATATAGATCAGCGATGCACGGAACCATAAACATTAAAATATACGCTACAATTTGCAACACTAATCTTAGGCCCCATAATTAGATAGGCACAAGTCTGAAAAAAATTGTGTTTAGGAAGTTAACAACAACGGCTATAAGGTATCTCGAATTAGTTGTTCAGTATCATGGAGAAAGTGTTTTTGGTTTTGATTGGTATACTTTCGTTTTGACCCATACGAATGAAAGGAGATGACAATGAGTTAGACCGGAACTTAGGGGAAACTTTTCTGTTGGTCTGCGACGACTAGTCCACCAACCAGGAGAATGGTTGTCAAGCCACGCACACACAGGAGGCACAAAAATTTGGTAGTGATCCATCTCGTATGATGTACAGTTATTTCTAATTATCCCGCCGGCCAGGACAATTCAATTAGCGTTTATTTACTCTGCAATCGCCCTGTCGATACATCACAAAGTATTGCCAATTTTCTGTGTCCTACTGGACTATTATTTAGTGAGGAATTTAACCCTTTGCATGCTGTAAATCAGCTACTACATATAAGGCTTAAATTCGCATGTCAAACGGAACACATTCCTTCTTCATTAGAGAGACAACACAGCATATACTGTTTAGTGCACTGGTCTTCAGCAAGTGTGCCGAGATCCCTGGCCAAGTTCGATACGAGGCTTTGAAACGAAGAATGTGAGTGTAAATTAAGTAAGCCAAGTAACTGTCATTGTCAAAGTACGGTTGGGTCCTAAATGTTTAATATTCACTCTATGTAAAAAAGGATTATGCGGAATATTTATTAACCCTTTAAACGCCGAGTTAAATCCCATCTGTCATTTGCTGGCATTATTAGGAGCTCACCATATTCTCCACATTAGCGGTATAAGGGTTAAATGATGATGTATATACTGCGGCGATATTTGAGCGGTATTTGCAGATTTAGCAACAGATTAAAATCTGCCACGAATTTACTGGATGGAGTCCCGTCGCGGAGTGATTCTCTGTCTTCGTGTATTCCAACAAATATTTTTGTATTCAAGAATCAAAAAGTAAGTTTAGGTCCAGTTAACGAAACAAACATGTCCTTGCAATTCGTCACTTAAAGTGAAAATAATTATTCCTATATTCGGAATATTTGTTTCTACAAAGCTAAATCAGCATTTAACAAAGCCCAATGCTTGATGCAGTAAGGGTTCAGGTTTTGCTGGTATTCTGGTCTTCATAACAAACCTATGGCTGACCAAGCTACCTGTTAAACATGTAGTTTCAGTAACTTCATTTAAGTAGCTCTACACAATAATTACAGAAAATAAATCAAATCAACGGGAATTATATAAGACAAATATTAACACTTTAATGCTCAATGATTGCTGTCTCTACCGCCGATTTTATCCTTTAGAAATTCCAAGTACTTCATCATACATTTCATTTATTGGTCCTCTATGTTTCTCAGAACAAACCTCGATTATTTACCTACACATTATTAATTGAGCCTCAGCAAGAATAAATATTAATATATCTGTGTCTATCCAACGTGCGGTGGTCGAGGGATATTAAATGAATGCCGACCGATAGTTCCGAAATATTTTTCTATTTTAACTGGAATGGATTCTTTATGTGAAATAATTTTTCCACACAAAATTTGCACAGAATAGTGGAGGTGAAATAATACTTCATTCTCTTGTATACGTGATCTCTTAGTTGTTAGCAGTCTAGGGTCCGTTGTCAGGGTTTGAGAGTCTATTGAAAAAGGATGACAGATATTTAAATGTTTGAAGCTGCTTTTACTCCCTGACTTTTACGATCGGTGTCTTATATTTTAAAGTATTCTTAGAATCTGAACGAAGAGGGGAAGAGTAGAAGAGGAATCAATTTAAAGGGTAACTCAGCCTCTTTGTTAAGTAAACGTTCGAAGATGGTGGATCGGATGCGAACAAATGGTTCCAGCTGTTGGATGACAAAATAAGGTGGGAGAAAACACATACGTAATAAAACTTCGTAGAATAGAAAATTTTGTCTTTCCACGCCGTTCTCCTTCGTTTGTAACTTGAATTACTTTTAAGATCATTTGTACGTGTTACTGGACATTGTTAAATAATGCCTTCTTCCATCTGTGTTTCAATATTGGGAGAAAAGCCGTCATGTGTTTTTTTTTGACCCGCATGTAGATAAAGAGGTTAAAAATGTGGATTTCTGCATAGTGGTTTTGTGTCACAAAGGAAGCTCCACAAAAGCGTAGTCTTCACATATATTCCGGCCTCTCTCTCTCTCTCTCTCGTATGTCCCAACCACAGTTTTGCTGCAAGCAGAAACCTGAAGCTGGTGCTGCTATTACTGTGGCGACAAACAAAAAGTTGACAGTTTCGAAAGGAAAAGGTGAAATATGACGCTGAAATATTGCAGTGGTAAGGTGAGGGATTTAGTTCGTCTGTTTTATTACGTGCAGCGCTATAAAACACGAGCGATCATTCGTATAACTTCGGATCTATCTTCAACGGCTTCTGGGTAGTTTAGGCATTACAGATTTTAACTTCAAAGTCTATTCGAATTCGCATAAAATTGATATATTTCTTTTTTAGAGTGTATACATTAAATAAATGTCCTGATGCAGACGTTCCACTGGACGGTTGTTTCTGTATGTCGAGACGTCTGTGAAGTTTTATTATGCCGAAATAATGACTCACCAGAGGGCAAAGTACGGAAGTAGGTTTGTTATTTTGCTTTGTTCTCAAGATATCAATATTGAAAGAATTGACACTTTCCTTTTACACCAATAAATGTGAACTGTCTGAAGCACAGCGTCATACAGCTAATACCTCACAATAAGTCAAGTACAGTGAATTTATATGTTTTGTGCCATACTCGCAGTGAAAGCTGATTATTTCCCTGAACGGTATTGACTCATTAGTTTTTGTAGTGGAGTTGAATTTTTCTCTGACAGGTAAGAACTGACTTGTGGATGTAAACGTACTGTGTAGTTCTGATGAATTTCAGTTGTCGAAGAGTTTGAAACAAACATTCTGTAAGGCCTGCGCTTAACTAATTTAAGACACTAAACCAACCAAATTCACAAAATTTTCCTGAGAATTTACATTAAAATACCGCACTGAACATTTTTAAACGTTACGATCCGCAAGGGACATTCATCAGAGAATGGAGCCAAAACAATGCTGCATAAAACCAAACAAACCCAAAAAGTAGGTGAGATTTATCAATACAAAAACATGACAGTAAAATTGCAGAAAACAAATGTAGCAAATTGTTTTAATAAAATGTATACAAATTTGTTCTGCGAGGGGGGGTATTGATTTGCTTTGTTTCCCTGATAACGGTTACTTGCGGATCGAATTACACGCGAATATGCAGTATGATATAACGTCAGTGGAAACATTTTGTGCGTTTTGGTTGGTTGAGTGTCGTGAATTAATTATAGATAATGCACGAACTGAACGATATAAGAATTTCACCAAAAATGTGGCAATAAATTTCGGAACCGATACATATTGTGAGCTGTCTTAGGTAGCATTCTAATGCGAGGGTCGGTACGAAAAATGTTTCCTTTTTTCAGAAACTTCACAATGAAATTTAAATATGTAACGTGTATAAACTTGACAAAGTTGAAATGATTTTTCCACAACGTCTCCTTCATTATAAACACAGTTTTTCCGCCTTTGCGTGTTACGCCGTACGCCGGTCGCGTTAAACTCTTTGCTGAAGCGCTGCGGATATGTCACGGATAACCTTTTGACCGCTCTTACAACGACGGACCAACCTTCTAACCGAGCTAACGTATTCGGAATCCTCACCATATGCGATTCTCGTACGTCTGTGAATCTTTATCGGACTGGAATCTTCTGCGGTAAGAAATTCGATCACCATGCTCTTCTCAGTACGTGCTACTGTGTTGAGAGGACGTGACTGACTGGAAAACCAGTGATCCTGGTGGAGTTGGACAGTGTCCCTGTCCGGTGGGTAAGGGAATGAACTCTACCAAGCGCCACATTTAAAGGAAAAAAATTATAGGTCTTTTTTTCTTAACGGATTTCGTCTTAGCTAAATTTGTCTGAATTTTTTATATTATTTAATACTGTATAAAGAAAATTATTTACTTCACTGCCTACAATTTATTCGCTGCAGATACTTGATTACCATCGCCATCAACAAAGGATACATTCTATTATATTTTGCACCGCCCTGAAAGAAGTCACATTCGCCTCCTTCCAAATTTCTGCCTACTGGCTACCACGATTATCGTCCGAATCTATAGCTATATTTCCAGATCCATGACAGTGCCGTAGTCTAAACTGTATAAGGCAAAATGTATATTTCGCTCAGTGTGATACGCACCAGGACGATGGCGAAAATGCACTGCAAATAGCGTAAGCTTCTATGTAACACGGAAAGAAAGACAACTTCCTTATATACGCAATATAATGCAATAAAATAAAATTCATTTTGTCTTTTCTGCTGGACACGCGAAGACTCTTCTGCATCTCTAGTTTCTGCAGCAGTGTTTGCACACCACGGCACACCGTTGTTGCAGAAAGCCAACAGAAATCAACGACACGGAGTTTAGTACTTTCAGCTTTAATTCAAACAGACCCCGTTGCATGTCGGGTTTCACCGGCATTTCTAAGTGAGGAGACCTTGGACTTGCACTAAATGTATGCGCCGCAGATGCGACACGAGTTACCAAAGGATTAAGACACGAATTTTGGTCTTATTTTACTAGAAAATTACAATGTGAAGATTTTTTTAATACAGGTACGCAGTTCCCAAGATTACTGTCGCTAATGTACGCAATCATCTTTAGGTACATTGTCGTGTCTTAAGGCGTCTAAATCCTCATTTTTTTCATTTTTATACACACATTTAAATCAATAGACCATTTGTTTCTAAGATCAAAATCTTTTGACGTACGTATTATTCATATGAAAAGAAGCTAGTTATCTAGTAAGTAGGTATAAATTTTTATAATTTCAACTGCATGGGAGACTTGATAAGTATATAGACGGGAAATAAAACCCAGGGTTAGCATGTCAAAAGTGACATTCAATAAGAAAAAACTCCTTTAACCAGGAAATTGGACTTAAATTTGAGGAATACAGTAGTGAAATTTACATGTAGTGCATTGATTTTTACGGTTCTGGATATGGGACACTCCAGAAAGTAGAAAAGAAATATCTTGGAAGTTTTGAAGTTTGGTGCTGGTGAAGGACTAAGAAGATCATTTGGACCAGTCTTGTAAAAAATGAAGGAATACTGTACAGGGTCAAGTGAGAAACAACCTTCCACACAAATAAAAGACAGGAAAGCTAATTGGATTGGCTATACTTTGCCTAGGAACTGCATTTTAAACACGTGACTGAGAGAAAGATAGGAGGCATGAGAAGGCGAGGAAGAAGACTTAAGCGGATATTGGGTTTCATTAAGAGAAGAGAAAATACGGGAATTTGAAAGAGGAAGCATTAGCCTATGAACTCTGGAGAACTGTTTTGGAAAAGTCTGTGGACGTCACGAAAGACAGTCTACGCGGTGAATGACAATACGAAACGTACTATTAATTCTTCTACTTAGCGGCTTAACACAACACATCAATATACTAAGTATTTAACTGCTGTATTACTGATATATTGCAGACAGACTCCTGAAATTGCCCACCACGACAGACAAAAACGTGTTTAGTAGTTACAAGAATCTCTCATATTGAATGTTCTTAGTGATTTAGGATTATGATAACATCAGGTTCCATAGGTCTATATCAGTACTTTTTAATAAGACACAGTATGTCATGAGTGTTGTTTGACCGTGCATCTTCCTCATGAAATAAAGTAAAATGCCAACTTGATGCAACTAGGTAATTTTATTGATGTATTCTTAGCTCGACATGTTTCGGGTACATACGCCCATCATCAGGAGCATTAGATATTGAGTTGCAGCATATGGTTTTCTGCACCGAGGTTTTGGATGGGTGGTGGTCTTGAGAGCCGCTGCGTAGGTCGTGTGTACGGTGCGGATGGTGCCGTGCATCAATAAAATTACCTAGTTGCATCAAGTTGGCATTTCACTTTCTTTCACAATATGTCATATATTGTATTTGTACTTGTGTCGCTCTATAAGATTTCACTGAAAATTTATTTCCCACCAACTAATAGTGCAAACATGGTTGTGTGTGAACTTTCTGAACTGAGAACAGAAAGACGTAATCTGTACTTTGTGAAACAGGCAATGTGTAACTTGAGCTGCGGTCGTAACGACGAGGTCTTCTGAGACGTGACGGACAGACGGACCTGGTTAGATGTCAACCTGAAAGTGTTGGCAACAGACTCGCCAGAAACACGTGGCATATAGAAGACCATCATGTAGACGAGCAGCTATAATCAGATGTGACCTGCTTCAGAAAATGTACGTTATGCCCTAATGTAGCTACATTCAATACTCGGTTGTCAGAAACATTTATAGAATAATTGGATATGGTTATAAAGACCACAGGATTATATAATATTCGCCATTGCTTTTTGATTTTATTTGTTTTAAAATGGATGTGTGCTTTAAACTGACATGTGTGCGTTTATTTAGGATATTTTCCGTGGTTTCTTACTACCTACCGTGCAGGTAGCCCGAAACATTCTAGGTCCTACACTGTATCTGACAGGTAGTCTTTGCCATACGGCTTTAAAACAAGGATACACGCTTGTCCCGCCGTGCTGTTTCCATACTTTCCGTGCCTGAATTTTTCCCTTATTCTTCACAAAAGTATTAGTTCATTGGTGAATTTCTGTATCACGTTCAATACACTTAACACTCCACTGTAGGCAGAGTGCCAATTTGTCTTCATATTAGAATAACGTGGACGTTCCCTGTGACCGCGTGCTTTAAGTCGTGGGCTTCGAGCAATCGTTTGCTGGGATTGCGGGTTCGAATCCTGCTGGGGGCATGGATATCTATCTCATGTGAGTGTTTTTGTTTCAAACGGAGTTCTGTGCGTTGAACTGATCACTCATCCAGAGGAGTCCTACTGAGTGTGTTTTGTCTCACTGATTGTTGCCTCGATAATGAAGAGACCCTGGCACACGGCGAGCAGTTGGCCATGGCAAAAAGAATTAGAATAACATGAAACAAACCCATATTTCCTATCTTTATATAACTATAGGCCTCTTCGCCACCGTAAATTGAAATCACGTCCTTGTTGATTTGAAACTGATATTTATTTTCCACCAATCGTCTGTCGATATCTCTCAATATATAACGATTGCAATTATGATTTTTTATAAGTTGTGAGGATTCGATGTTTTTGGACGGCTACAATCATAACGGAGTACCTTTCAGTTGTCCAGGTTCTTTCCACCATTTTCTAATTTTTATATTCGTTGTCGTGTCTTCGTCTCTGGTAATAGCAAGTGATGACAGGTTACCTCAGCTTGATCGTATTTTTCCTCTTCTCCTCTTTCTGCTAAATAAAATACGTTTCTTTTATCGGTATCCTGGGCATAGCGGCTGTCATGAGGCATACCGGAAGATGCAGCCTCTCTATCCGGTAATTCTGCCGTGCTCTACTTGAGGATAAAAGAAACCCCCTGCATAACCCAAATACCTGATTTTGTTTAACTTCAGGAAGTATTGAAAATTAGCATCCACATATTAAATACATAAGAATTGATGGTAAAATTATAGTGAGAATATTAAAAGTATATTATGGACTGGTTAACTTGTCTGAGAGATATTAGGAATATTTGGGAAGACACTTTCCACTGGAATAAATTTTGTCTAAATATGAGAGTTAAAATATGAGTTCAGTTTTTGTTGTCATTAAAAGAGACATTGGGTTCCGAAACTGTAAGTAATGGAAGGTGAAACTTTCTGTCTCTTTCCGTCTCTCGAGAGCATTCTGAGTTTAATACGGGCAACATTATTCCAAGTTTCTGTGTAGTAGTTGCCAGTTCGTAGACTGTAGTAGTAATTACAGGGTCCTACCATGTCTCAGTTAATAAAGCGAAGTACGTAGTATCTCTCTAAACTTAAGGGAGCTTTAGTGATTTATCGATTTAAAGTCTACAAGAATTCATAAAAACAAATATTAGCGTGAAAATTGTTACTGAGAAATAGAAAATGAAGAGATCTTGATATTCCGTGCCCATAAATACGAATATTACACATTCTTACTCTTTTACTCTATACCTGTAGATAATGTACTGCATTCTTCTTAACTTAGAATCATACACACAAGGTAACGTCAGCAAGATATGTTTACATAAATTTAAATTGCGAAGGAACAGGCAAATATCAGGTTAGTGTGCATTGTGTGTGTGTGTGTATGTATGTGCGTGTGCGTGTGTGCGTACGCGCTTGTATATATGTATATAAACATATATATGCATATATTTGAGGGTTGTTTGACCGTGCATCTTCCTCATGAAATAACTTTTAAAGCCAACTTGATGAAACAAGGAGAGGATGTTTCCGTGCGACTCGCGAGTCGCACGGCACCATCCGCACCGCAAACACGACATACGCAGAGGCTCTCAAGACCACCAACCGTCCAAAAACTCGGTGCAGAAAACCACATGCTGCAACTCAACATCCAGTGCTCCTGATAATGGACTTATATAGCCGAAACATGTCGAGCTATGAATACATTAATACAATTACCTTGTTGCATGAATTTGGCATAAAAAGTTATTTTACATATACATATGTTGACATATCTTTGTTGTAAATGAAGTAAAAGTGCCTACAAAGTGACAGGACCTCCACATCTCGTTTAAAGATATACAATAACAATCCGTCCGAAGGAAATTTCTTCTGTATTGTTAAGTGGAATTTTTTAAGGAATCCTTGTAAATTACAAAACATAAATACCAGGTATCACTGATTCGTAATAAAGATGTTTCTTTATATGGACTGCAATGATATGTTGGCAACTTCTGTGTGAAGCAGAACTACGCATACATGCTGTATTTGAAACATTAGGCCGATCGCATACATTGTATATTAGCATCCCGTCTGCTATTTCGTAACACGGATTAAATAGTGGGGTGAATAGGGTAAGGATAACTTGAGAGGGAGAAACTCTTTGGTTTCATAATAGACATTTTACGTGTTAGATATCTGATACTATAGGCAGTAAGTATCAAATTATTTCCCTTTTTGCTTAGGCCCTATTTTCCAGTATTTTAAGGTAGTTATAAAACATTCAACCTTTAAAATATGACAACAGCAATAGTGGAATTTATATATATATATATGTGTGTGTGTGTGTGTGTGTAGGTGCCTGCTTATGCGTTTGCTCGCATCGACACTCAGATGCTGACAGTGCATTCATAGGAAAAATAACTCTTATTCCCCAACTAATGACTCCCAAATCGATGAGTACAAAAATAATTGGTAGTACCTCTAAACATGTTACACTTCGCCGGATCAAAGATTTCTAAGGACATATTTTTTTTACTGATATTGGTTGGTCAGTTGGCTTAAATCGTGAGGACACATTTTTGACTGACCTATGATGCATGACGCAGCTCTTTGTAATTGAGTTACACAGTAAACATCCGTAATAATATAATCCCACAATATAATCCCGCTTTTTACTTGTACGATGTGTGTATACAAATATACTGTAATCTGAAAATGGCTCTTAAGTTCTCATGCTACTACTTATTAAGTCCAATACTCGGTGACGTTAGCCCTTTAATGAAGCTGCTCGGCATAATTTACCATCCGGTACGTTGACTATCCTGCTGTTCCATAAATCATAATCATCTGCCTCTTGTATTGGATGGAAACGAGACACGGAGCGTGAAATGTTTCTGGTTGTTCATTCATGTGCAGTGTGTCTTTCTCGCACCTCTATCACAGTGTGTAAACTCAGCCTGGTATTTTGACACGTTCGCTAATGAACATGTGTGGGTCATAAAGCAGCAGTTAAACAAATAACACAAAAATTTCATTTAATAAACAATTTCATCGAGTACACATCGAAAATACTTGGGGTTCGGGGCTGTTTCCTGGGGGTAAAGCTGTTCGGGCTGACGTTAGCCAGACTTTCAAGTAGTGCTGAAGTTAAGAATGAGTGGAGCTGTGCCTCTGCTCCCCTTGTTTTCCTTCATTTTGTAGACAGGGACAAATTTGCCTTTTTACATATCGAAAACAAGAACATAATAAAGTCATCTGCTTGGTTTGGCACGTGAATGTTTCGTGGCATGTAGATGATTTCTGTTGTAACAGAATATCCAGCAGCATATTCGGTCATCTTCAGTTCATCAGTCATCTCCGGCTTATCTAGCTTATGGTCACTTGACTGTACTTGCTATCTTTGAATGGACAATGGTATCTCTGTCTCGTAATCGGTACTAACATGAAGAAAGAGTTATGATTTTAAGAAACATAAGGAAGTAGTGCCGGTCCCAGTGGCCGCGCGGTGTAAGAGGTAGGCTTGTGGCCGTTCGTCTGCTGAGATCTGGGTTCGAATTCCATCGTTTGTGTTGTCTGTTGTCTGTTGTGAGTATTGTGTGTTGTAAGGTATAGGTCTTTGCGATTCGTCCAGAGGAGTCCTACCGACTGTTGTGCGTCGTTGTATGTGCTCGAGAAACACCAAGGATGAGGAGGCCATGGACCGCGTTGGGCCGCAGCGCCACAGGAAGTAGTAATAACAATAAGCATTAATGCTTCCAACAGTGTCAGGTACACTGTCACCGATTCACACTTCAGTAGATGCGGAAAGGAAACTATATGACGGGTCAAGTTCGCTACTTTTCGGAGTTCTGCATAAACACTTAAAACAAAAAGAAATTTGTGTAATATTTCGTGGAGATATTCAGCTTATTAACTTATTTCATTTATGGGCATGTCTAATAAATATCCAATGTATAGACAATGTTTTGGAGAATTATTTTTATCTAAACATAATTTAAAACGTAATTTCTGTGTACCAACGTTACAAACACAAGACAGTTAATGATGGTCACAGAATCTATTGCTGGTTGTTAAGAGAATCGGAAGAAACCCACAATTGCACAATGTGGACAAAATTTGTAATTTCTATTTACTAGTAAAGTAGATGTGGGAAAGTTCAGATATTTGTGAACAACCCTAACAAATCGGGGCACGCGGTGGCGTAGTTGGTTGAGGCACTGCGCTACAAGTCCGAAAGTCGCGGGTTCGATTCCCAATGGTGTCATTGGAATTTTTCATTGACATAATTCTTCCGGCCGCACTATGGCCCTGGGGTCGACTCAGCGTCTAACAGAAATGAGCGCCAGGAATACTTCCTGGAGGGCAAAGGCGGCCGGTGTGTAGGGCTGACAACCTTACCAGTTTCATGTGCCGACTGTTGAAATCTGGGAACCTCAAACTATTGGAATCCTAAGGGCCTGTCCAGGCCTGTAATGGGATTGCTTTACCTTTTACCCCAACAAATCAAACATGCATTCTTGAAGAAATTAAGGTAGACTGAAAGTAGAAATTGCTTCGCAGCATGTGTTACAGAATCTTCACCCTCCAGTTTACTGTCCAACACTCTTAAGACTCAAATAAATGGAAGTCTCTTTTTACCTTTTGTTGTATGTAGGTGTGAGCCTTGGTCTCTGGCACTGAGGAAGAGACAATGGTTGAGGGTGTTTGAGAATTTGGTATTGAGGAAGATATTTGGGTCTAAGAAAAATGTCGTAACAGGGGAGTGGAGAAGAGTGCATCATGAGGAGCTTTATGATCTCTACTCCACACCAGATGTTATACGGATGATCAAATCGAAAATGATAAGATGGGCTGGACATATGGCACGTGTGGCGGAGAGGAGGATGCATGCAGTGTTTTGGTGGGTAAACCTGAGGGAAATGGACTACTTGGACGACACAGGTGTAGATTGGAGGATAATATTAAAATCGCTCTTCAAGAAATACAGTGGGGACGTGGACTGATCTGGTTCAAGATAGGGAAACGTGGTGAGGTTTTGTGAAAGCGGTAATGAACTTTCGAGTTACATAAAATGAGAGGAGTTTCTTGACTATCGGTAGAACTATTAACTTCTCAAAAAGCACTCAGCTCCATGCAGTTAGCTGATACAGAGGCCGGGAGGTGATACTGTGCTTCGAAGCGTTAATGTCTTAATGATCCAAGAAAGTTTATCGACAGGACACAGTCTAAGAAGAGCAAAATTTATGGGACGGCCGTTGTTAATATCCGACGATATGACCAATAATTTCATTTTGTGATTGGAGGTCTAAACATCATTGTTGGAGTATTGTCTTTTGGGATAGGATACCGAGGTAATTTGCTATATTTTTTATAGGAAGAAGTAAATCTTCGAGTACCCAGAATGTGGTTGTAGTTAGGTCCTAAGAAAGACCGGCAACTAATTACCAGTCAACACAGCAACATATTTTAGAAGCCTGTAATATTGAATAATAGTATGTTTGTAGGGTGTATGTCTGTTGTTTCATAACATGGTACTATTTCCTCCAAAAAGACGTGTGATGTTTTTGATAAGTAAAAACCAGGTATTTTATAATAAATCCCGTAACTATAAGCACTGACACCTGGAAACAGACTAGATTTATTATGCCAGGGTCAGTATTTGCATAGGTACAACCAAGGACAGATTTGAGCCAATATTCCTCCTTTGGAGAAGTGTGAGCAAACATCGCAGACCCCTTCGCACCAACTACACTGCACACAACGCGGGAGAAATATAGTAAATATTGCTCTCCCGAGTCGGGAGTGGTAATCAGTGGGGTGCAGTTGTTGTAAAGTATACACCTGCCCAAAATGGTGTGTTGTTGTAAAGTGTATACATGCACAAAATGGTGTACACGTGTAAAGTATATACGTGCACAAAATGAATAAATACTATAATTCCTGAGTTAGTAGGATCAGCAGGAATTAAAGGTAAAGATTTAGTAATTTTGTACAACGGAGAAAATGCGGGAAGATAATTTAATTTTTACATTTCAAGCTTCGGCCATTTGTTATTCGAAGGTTGTATGACAAGTAATATCTGAACTCCACAGTAAATTTAAAATCTCTATGTCAAGTATTAAAATAACCGTTTACGTACTTCAAGCGGTGTGAAATTTTTGTTCGGTATGACAATTTAACTCGAAGACGTCAAAAGACGGTTCTTTGATTCATTCTTCGTTACTGTTATACCAATATCTTTGGTGACTGCACAAAAGTTTACAAAGCAATGTGTAAGATAATAATTGGAATCTGAACAGCTGTGTAAATCACACACAAATAATCTTTGTATCAGTAGTACAAGTCCTAGGATATTTCCGAATTTTCTGTCTTAATTAGAAGCACTGTAACAGCAACAGATTATGGCAACGCTTTGCATTTTGTCACTCCTTTCATCTTCGTCTGTACCTGTGCATTCAGAGTAACTTTGAATTAAGCTGATACTCTGAAGCATAGCACGTTGTAATTCCGTACTTTGATGAAGTACACAATGAAAAATATACCACAAAGAATATCATATTCTCTCTCCTTTAGTTCGTCCTTGAAACTTACATTCTCAAGAGAGAGAGTTTTTCATTTCCGTTACCACGTTAAAGAATGCAGCATTTGTCAAGCGTAACGCTTCAAGTCAGTCACATTTTGTCCATATTACTCCTGACCTGTAGATTCCTCACAGCCATTTCCGCATATGTTCTGACCACGTGACTTCTACGAATGATTATCACTGGTGATATTCAAATATGAGAGAGAAATCTATTGCTAGGATTTTCTGGTAGTTGCCAGATAGGAATGTAAGAAAATCTCGAAAAATATTAGGCTAGATAATATATTTTTAGTTCATATTCAAATCGATTCTTCCAGTTTTCGTATCATGTATCGTTAATGGAGAAGAAACACCTTAGATAAAATCACACTTTCTGAATTATCTTTAGTAGATACAGTCATAGTCACACTATTACTTCTTAAATTTGAAGATATGTATGGGTGAAAAGTAAGAGTCTCGAAGCTCTGTATATCATAACAACGGTCGTATGGGACCGTTAGTTTTGTCAAACGCTGTCTTAAAGGAAGAAGCAAAATAGAATAAATTTATGAATTATCGTTGACGAAATATAAAGGTATGTAGTTTTATTTAAATTCTCACGAAGAGAGCTCGGTCCCCTGACATTTCTTTTCTTTCTCTTAAGGCAGACACATAAACAGTGCTGACCGGCTGTTCTCTTGCGGCCTCATGAGAAATGAGGTAGCAAACTGCTTTTAGGACGGAAATTAGTTTCTTCTGAAGTAGTGACCCAATATGTTTGAAATTCCAACCAGATTGTGGATGCCGGAACTATGTTGAAAAATGAATGATTATAGTGAATTTATAATAATGACTCAACAATCTTTCGCCACTAGTAGATAAAAATACACACTCCAAGAAATTTTAAACAAATTGCGGTATCGATTGCTAGCCGAACGGAATGGATTCCTTTAGTTAAAAACTCTGGCGTTTGAAGAGATAATAAATCAACTGCTCACCATGTATGAAATTTGTATGAACATATTTCTGCCTCAAATCTAACTGACTTTGAAATAGTTCTCATGTAAAGGCTGTTTGACGCACAATACGTAACTAATTATGCCAAACACAATACATAACTAATTATGCCAGAAAATGTTATGCAAACCAGCATTCAATGAAATTTAAGGGGGAAAATATTTTTTGCTCACAATCAAATATTAAATATAATAACAAATCCCCTAAGGGGTATGTGGTGGCGCAGTTGGTGGAGGCACTGCGCTACAAGCCGGAATATCCTTTATTGGGGCCAATATTTGGTGCACAAACGCGCATTTGCGCACTGAAATATTAATCGCAGTTTTAGAGAATAATGTGGTAAAAAAGGACACAATTTTCTTTCAGTGTTAAAGCGTCAGATATTTAAGAACATATGCAGAAAGCTCTTCTGAGTCCTTAGTAAGCAGCTAAGATTTAACGTGATGTACAGTGCTACTGTTCATGAATTTAATTTTCCTATCCCAATAAATATATGGCAGAGCGAAAATAAATGTAATAACATTTAACACATTGGATTTATCCTGGTACATAAGAGGGCTTATTTCCTTTTAATAGCGCGAACTTAAACTTAATTCGCAATACAATAAATACGACCCGTCGGTGCACAACGTTTTGCAATAATGGGCCGTATTTAGTTCCTTATGTATTGTAGAAGCACAACGGGGTTGCTTCGCACCTTGACATTAAAAATAATTTCTTGTTACTTCTCTATAAATTGGAAGTACTGAAGTGGACATAGAAAAAAATGTTCAGTTGTAACACACCGCTTATGGCACACAGCACGAAAGTTGTTTGGGAACGATTCTACTCCCGCATTTTCGTGTATAATCATGTAGAAATGTCAGAAAACTACCTGCCACACAATCGGAGTAGAGTTTAAGTTTTATCGAAAAGTGCGCCTAGAGTAAATGGGCGTTACAACTTACAGACAACTTGCATTTGCTGGTTCACAGTGGCTGTAGAGAAGGATGGAGCTTCTACTGTCACTTCACAGCTGAAGTTACCGGACAAGTTGAATCCGACCTTCCGCAGTACCACCAAACGATCATTGGACACGGACAGCTGTAATCAAATAAACCACTCGTTATCTACTGCGTTCAGTCAGCGTTAACGATAGGCTATGTTGGGCAACTCGCATGTTAGTATTTCATAATCCTGCTTTCTGAAAAGTGCTTGCATCCTTGAGCTGAGAACGTCTGAGAGCAGCGTACTGAGAGGAGTAATTGGGCATAAGGAAGTGGAGCAGCAAGCTGCAGAAAACTGAGTAAGGAAGGTCATAATCCGTGCGCTTCCCCACACAGTACCAGGTCATCACGTAGACCCTGATGCAATAGACGGGATATGTCGGAGGTGGTACCAAGATTTAAAATGTAAGCATAATTTTGTCATTGATACTGAGGAAAAGAGATCTCTTAGAAAATGACAAGATAATACTACAAGTGATGTTAAAGTGTGAACCGCTGGACATTACTCCGGATCGCGTGCTGTTCCATACAAGAGGGGAAATGTAATGGCTAACTGAACGACTGTCTACATATACACTCAAAATGTACTCTAAGCTGGTTGTTTAATTTCATTATGCGTCATTTCTACATAAGTCCGCTATTTCAAGGTCATATCCTTAGGCAGCGTTCTCCAAAGATCGTGTTTCGTGTTCGAAACTCACCATATATTTCTAGGCGGACATTGTTGATTTTTGTCATATGAACTGTGAGCTGCTACTGGTCACAGAATTCTTAAACGCATTCATAAAATCACGTCTTTATATAGCACAGAAATATACTTTATATTTGCGGTTTTGGATGCTGTCAGAAGTCACGATTTCTGGACAGAAATATCATAATTACATCCCTGCAAATTACACATTTATTGCAGCTAAAATTTATTTTTGTAATAATAATAATCTCATGTAGGTATGTGGTTTTGTGAAAATGACATTTTACGCATGCGTGTTAGAGACAATAAACGTATCATTAATTCTTAAACATTCGACATTATAACAGGAAACCACAAAAGGTATGCATCGGGCCAACTTAAAAAAAAACATGTTTCAAATACTCATTACATAACAGATGTACAATATTAAGTTTAAACTGAGAGGTAGTTTCAAGGCGAGCATATCTTAAATCAGTTAAATTGGACAAACACCATTTCCACAATAAACAGTTCTACAACCAGATTATTTAGTTCAGAAAGTCTCATCAGAACAAGTCGTGCACTATTGTTCTTAGTTGTTGAATTGTGTGAAGGTGCCGGTACAAACTTCGTAGATCTGGTCCCGACTTACTGTGTCGGGGAGTGTTGATGCACAGACACAAACAATCGTTCATTTCGATATGAATTACTAAGATGTCTTTATGTTTCAACTAGTGAGAAACTTCAAAAGCAATGCATTCAGCGTTCTCGCTACTTCATTCGAACAAAGATATGATAGTATTCTTCTGAAGACTGACGCTGCCGCTCAGTAATTGCTATCTGTGCTGCTTCCAGCGAGAATAGGGTTTTGATGGAGATCAATGGAGTCTGCAACCGCATCTTTCTTTCAAATTTTGACGTCAAGATTGAGGATTGGTCTTTGTTCATGAGGAAGAAAAGGACATCATTAGTTAGCTTTCTTCTAGACATATACACAAGATTTGGGGTCGGAAAAGAGGAGGGAAATAGTAGTAAGTCGGGAAGGAAAGCACTAAGCTATGAGGCCAGAGGGGGCAGAAAGGTAAAGCGGAGACAGTTAAGAATAACTCAGCAAGAAAAACGAGAAGCAAAATTAGACGTAAGAAAAGAGGTAGAATAAGGAAGAAAAGAAGAAAACATAGACTTAAAAATACTGTCCGTGACCTCGAAGAGAAGAGTAGATGGATGTTTTGGAGGAAATTAGAAAAAAATATTCGAAAATGATAGTATAAATCAAAGAAATGATCAAATGTAAAAATTAAGGATTTGAAGAAAGTCGATCTAATTTTAACAGTAAAATTTTTTTTTGTAGATAACACTGCCAGTGCTCTGTAGTTCAGTGCGCCTAATGGGACCGGCAGTAGCACACTTAATTTCTTCTGCGACAATTAGAGAACACGCAGAAAATTCCTTCCAAAGAAATTCTCCAGACCCATTCGAATAAGATGGGAGGGTGAGGTAAAAGAAATTGCATTGACGTGGATAGGAAAAGCATGGAGAATTGCAGGAAGAAAGAGAATGTAACAGAAAGAAGAGAGTGGTAATGAAGGGTGGAATTTGACGTTTCTGGCTTAGTTGTAGATACAATTCTTTCGCCTTATTGAAAATACGGAGAAGAAGATAGGAAATTTAATCGGAATACCGTGACACTTAGCAGATATTAGAAATTAATCCCTTCTCTATAGGTATATTTGTGACATAAAAAAGGTAGAGCAGTCCCGTTACAAGCTAGGAGTGGCTCAGAGGGTTCCAGGAAGTTAAGGTTCCCAGATTTCATGACAACGGTACAGGTGGTAAGGTTGTCAGCCTTACACACCGGCCGCCTTTACCCCCAGGAAATGTTCCTGGTACTCATTTATGTTAGAGGCTGAGTCGATCCCAGGGCCATAGTGCGATCGAAGGGATTATATGTCAATGAAGAATCCAATGACACCAGCTGGAATCGAACCAGTGACCTTCCGATTTGTAGCACAGCGCCTTAAACACTGTGCTACCGCGGTCCCCATATTTGTGATATACATAGTCCATAAACTGCATAGTTCGAGTGGGGTATATGTTGCAATTCGGAACTAACTGCTCACAGCCTACTTTGGGGCGCTTTACAACCAAGATATTCATTCGAAAAGAAGCAGGAGTATCACAGTTAGTTCATTATAATCTGTCAGTTCCGAAGTTCATTAAACCGTTCCGCAAGAACAGGAAGACTTAGGGAACACGAGTGAGAGACTGATAGATCTGGGTAGCGATGTGTTTTATTACATTATATCCAATAAATGCTACACGTCCATGTTCGTTATAGTAATTATCCTATGTATCCTTGTATCTTGAAAAAATACAGCTTATTATGGGGAAATATAGTACAGGGTTATTAATAATTCCCTGACACATTTCACAAAATCGGCGCACTTGAATGGCAGAAAGGACTTAACAAGCCGTGTCTCAAAGGGTGGACACACACACCACACTTATGATGTATGAAATAAAAACTCTTTCCATTTGTGGGTCGCTTGTTACAATTCTTTCCGCTATTCATGTGTCCGATTTTATGAAATGTGTCACGCAATTATGAATCATCCGGTATCTACGCTAATACCCACTGCTTAAGATTCTGATTATTTGGAAAATTTATGCTGCAAATACATTCTGCATATTAGTAGGGTTACTGATTTGATGGTTCGTGCCCACTCCAAGTGTATGTATAACCTACGCTTGTTTTCAAAGGAACCAATTACGCATACCTCAGGATCTGATAAAATACCTAGTAGATTTCAAGAAATATTTGTATGAAGTATTATGAGAAGACTGAGCCTTTTTAGGCTCTATACAGTATACGAAAAGAAGTGAATGTTACAGGAAACCATACTCACCAAAAAGTTTAAAAACAGACCTAAACCTTTCAGATAGATACAGAAGTAGAATAAACAGTAGTTTAAATGCAGATTTGTCGTGGAGGGTCGCCTGGTAAAAGGCTGTTTCGAAAACCACTATGACAATTGTGACCATTAGGCTAACCGCGATCTTCAGCTTGGGTAATATTACCGGTCAAATGAAGATCTTAAAATCTATTATATATGCCTGTAGTCGTCCGACGACGATCTGCACTAATACATATTCCCGTGTGTGGGATCCGCTTTTGTTTCTCTGTTAATCACGACGTAACCAGTGGTAATAAGCACCACTTAATTTAACGTTTAAGAACTCTGAATTGTGTCCACAAAATGTATTTATGTGTTCCAAAAATTCTCAGGACAGACACTGTTTATTTAGCTAAGTATCATTAAAAGTAGATGGACTATTATCTGAAAGATAAGACCTGATATTTATGTATAATTTGCACAAATTTCAGACTTCGAAAGGTTAGAAATTATTTCAGGGGTTTTCAGCATTCCTCTGGATATAAAAATTTTAATCTTCCAAGTCCAGTGGGAAATACATGTACCACCCGGTACAACATTAAGAATCACTGTGTTTGGTCATAGAGCTTATGTCTTCGCTATGACTGTTACAAGAAACAGTGAGTGTTTCCCAAGTACTCACTAATCGGTTTATCGTACCAGCAGAGACGAACTGTGTTCTCAACGAAGTAGAGACTTAAGGTTTATATACAATTTAGATGAGTGCCAATCTGAAAATATTACTGTTGCATATTATGACACTGAAAACACGCAGACGTACACATATCTTTGTGTTTAACAGCGCAGACCAGCTTGTGTTCGAAATACACCTGGTTCGAATCTCGCATAGAGGACCAGTCTTTATGACTGAGGAATTTTTTTGTTTCCATCAGGCAAATGGCGCATTAGTAATTCGATTATGCCAAGATGGCCACTTCCAACTCCCACGTAATTCATTATTCAGCAGTCATCACTTCATTGATGATTTGTAGTACGAAGTACTGACAGAAGTGTTACGCTGGTGGGGCAGGATAGGGATTAATGTCGGACTTCTGCAAAGGCGTGTGTAGTTCTTCGTATTCTGTAAGTGTGGACAGTTTCTTCACTAGTTATATAATTTTGCATATGGAGGTGGGAACATTATTTTGTCAGGTACACGTGCACTTGCACATGCATTAAGCAAATACAGAGAACCTGATTTCTCATTACTTACTCTGAGTCTCTGATGATAACAGAAGTAATGTCGATGTGATAATAATTAGGCAATTGTTGAAGGTCAGACCTTGGAAAGAGAGTACGTAAATGCTATATTTGGACGCTCAGTAATCTCGTACATTAATCAGACCTGTCGTTACCATATCGAGGCCCTTCCATTCAGAAAAACCGAACGTTAGAAGGAAAATTAAAATCTAAAATTAAAAAGGACCGTTAGAAAGACAAGAGTGAATTAATTAGACCAAACCATAAGAACTTATACATACAAATATTTTTTATTTATTAGAAAATTAAGATACCTAAATGGGTCCAAAACCTGAGTCCCTGCGCATGTCACTGCATTGTCGGTAGAGCATCATGTCAAAGGATATTAATTAAAATTAACACTGTCATGAATACGAACATGAGTACATAAATGTGTACGCACTAATTAAAGAGACATACGTCATATCTGTCACGCCGAAAGTCTCGCTTTCTCTAAGGTGGTAATAGTAACTTCATGTGACACAGATATTGTTAAATGCACATGTTTGAATTCGCCCGTTCCACGGTAGGAAAAGAGCAAATAAAAGTCAATTGAAATTCATAAAATAGTTGTTTCCACAAACTGCGTAACTTGCACATACATTTTTTTCTGTGGTGCAGCAGCTTATCTTGGGCCTGGGCCGCTTCATTTTGGAGGTTTTTAGATCACACATAATTAGACACACACACACACACACACCAACATACACAAGGTAGAACCCTCTGAATAAGTGTCAAGTCCGTCACTGAGACCGCTACCTACAAAATATACAGCGAACACAGGAGTTGAACATTCATGCCCTCAGTGGGATTCGAACCCGCCATTCCAGCAGTCGAGCAGCCGCAGACCCACGCTTTACATTACTGGAATCGTCTGTACATATACTGCCTCACAGAAATTACTTGTTAACCAAAGGACAGTTAATTTAATTAGGGAGAACAAAATCACAGATTGGGTTCATTGCACTTTTGAAGTAAAGCAAATTATTCTGATATATTACGCCTTGTCTACTAATATGTACAGGCGTTTCGGTGTAGCTTGCTTCCTCCATCTTCAGGGTCTCAGCAGTCTAAACGATTATTTTCTCTGTCTTTAAATTTGTCCCCCTTATACAGAAGTCCGTGGTAGATTCGGTTCTGCTCTCGGTCTCTTTAACTTTGTCCTACAGAACGCCAGTGCATAGATGCCTATACAGTAACAAGGGGGCTGCTGCTCTTTTATATATTTTCTTATACAATTTCGTGGAGAACAGATGACATAATATAAGAAGAAAATGGAATGATGACAACTTGAGTAGTAATTCAATCAACAGCACACGTTGTAAGCAATGTGAGCATAAAACGAAGCCCCAACGCCGAATATTTACAGAAAAACCCGCACTCTCGTCTGGAAGGTCTAATATACTACACTATACTATACTGTAACGAGTTGTGGAAGCGTACGAAACAACCAAGAATAGATTTGCAGATCAGGAAACGCAAGTGGGGATGGCGGTGCCATACACTGCGGAAACCGATTGATGATATAACCAGACAAGCCCTAGAAGGGAACCTCCAAGGCAAACGGAGTAGAGGGAGGCCGAAGAACTCGTGGCGAAGAACGGTGCTTGAAGTGGCCAAAGGAGTAAAAAAGACCTGGGCAGAGATTAAGTGCGTCGCCAAGAATAGAGTGCGGTGGAGGAATCTTGTGGATGCCCTATGTTCCGCAACGGAATGATGGGACTATTGATACTATACTATACTGTACGATACTTTACTGTACTACACTATACTATACTATACTAAGTTCCAATGTACTATACCAATATACTATTACTAATCCTACTTTAATGATACATTTTTGTCTCATTATTTCATCAGATTATTGGAAATGACATAATTTTATATTACTTCTAACGGCTTATCCTATACTTCTATGATATTTCAAAATTTGAGATATCAACCATAAACGTGGATGATGTAAATTAACATTATGCTTCGTACGTAATCGTTTCTTTAGTGCCTTATTCTCTGATGATGTTTTCTTGTTGAGCCTCAACACGTTACATTAAAGCCATACATTACACAACAAGAGCTTTATTGTGACTGACGGTTATTATTCATCTTGTTCACTCACAAACCCACCAGTCAACCAATAAATCAAATTTTAGTCTAGTGATAAAACGCTTTCTCTTTCGGCTTACTTATGTACGGCGAGTAAACAGACGCCTTCAAATTCAGCTGTTATTTTATTTTTTATGTTATTTCCCTGAATGATGCAGTTTTCATTCTAGCACGAACCTGAAAGTTTTGCCACTATCTTGTCAGAAGACCTTCATATAGGCGAATGATGTGTGTTATTGCATTTGTGTATCTAGTTTCCACCTTAACGCCAACATCTGACAACGCCCAGTACCTCTGCTACAAAAATTTCTGTTCATAGACTAGCTTTATTTATGACAAGATTTCCAATATTTATAGCAGATTAATCAGAATGAAGTAGTGTTTGAGTAACATCAAGAGAAGTTCAATCTAAGATACCTTAAGTTCAACCTACAATTCAAACCGTCGAAATCTGACTACTCCTCCCAAAGTTTAGAAACGAAATACAGAAAAGAACAAAGTAATTAATAAGAAACAGCTGAACATCATTTACGTAAAAACTGTGTATGTCACCTGATAGGCTAGAAAACAGCCAGTAGTCTTTTGTGACCTAAGATGGAAGTTTTGTCTTGTATCGGATATTTAATTTTTTTTGACATAAAATCCTTCCGATCGCACTATGGCCCTGGGCTTGAATCAGCCTCTAACAGAAATGAGTACCAGGAGTATTTCCTGCGGGTGAAGGCCGTCGGTGCGTAAGGCTGACAACCTACAATCTTCCTGTGTCGTTGTCACGAAATCTGGGAAAATTAACTTCCTGGAACCCTCAGGGCCTGTCCAGGCTTGAAATGGGACTGCTTTACCTTTACCTATCTGATATTTAATAGTATCCCCTATTCTACCTAGACGAATTCTTGAATGTTATTGCGAATAGACTGAAGAAATTTACGTTCCCTGTTTTATTTCGTAGTTACCACTGGACAAATTTCGATGAAATTTGATATTTGAGTGTTTTTTTGAAAAGCTGTAGAAACACAATTCAAGTTTCATTAATATCTGACAATAATAACGGTTATTTTACGTGAAGACTAATAACAATTCTTGGTCATATCTCCGCTCAGTTCTTCTCAGAATGAGAAATGTTTCAGACAAAATTGCGGAGAAAATCAAAACACACATATTATGTTCAGAACATTTTTTTTTAATAAAATCATGCCGCTTGTGAAATAATGTGAAAATATTGCAGGGCCGGACAGCCACATAGAAAGCTGGATACCTAAGTCTACAAATACACCATCATAATGTGTAATACTGCAACAAAGTTTGCACGAACGCACCTCACTATTATGCTCTACGAACGTTCATTTCCCTCCCCGAAATATTATTGTGATATATGAGCTTTAGATCTGAGATTCAATAATTGCTTCAGGCTAATACTGTAGAAAGAATTCTGAATTTTCTAGCTGTTTAAATGTAACAACGTTTAATATGGAATTTGGATATTGATGGCAGAGATAATGTGGCGAGATTTCTGGCTTCCATGGTGGCACAGTTGAGCCCTTCGGTCTTCTGGGACTTTACACAACGCATTTATGTTGGCAGTTGCTGACAACTACGTACATAAGCTGCGTACATTCCATAAGAGCGAAATTCTTGTGATAGTGTGGCTCATTTTAACGTACCTCATTTATTCCTTTAAACCCGGAAATTACTGTCGTTTTAACCCAGGATTTAAAAAAAAATCTTTAAAAAATCATTAAATTTTGCACTCCTATACCCATGATGTAGACAGAAAAATACTTTCTTTAACTGGAACTGATTCTATATATGTTTTACTGTTCGTTACAAGTGGAATAAACATTCCCAGTTGTTTGCAGTAACTATTGTGTTTGAACTGTCGGACGGCCATTATTTCCGTGAAATCCTCGTCTATGTTTGCACTCACGATGTGTGTGTTAGTTTCATATTCCCTGTTTTTATGGAAGATTTAACAGTCCTCTTTATGAAGAGATTATCCACAGATTTCACACACAAGAAGTCTTTGAAAAAGTTTCCAATACCAGTATAATTACTTTTATGGTTAAATCGACTGTAAATTTGAATTAGTGTATACTCATGTCTGTAACATGAGCTGATGGATTTTGTTATTCATATTACCATATGGCTGTCTACATACAGCAGCTCTTAAATGTACGTACATAATGGGAATTTTGTAATTACCAGTCTAGTTCGATATTAGTGTTAAATAATAGAGTACTGTAGTTAGCTGGCTACAGTTGTGTATCTGGTTACAATTACAACCGTCTACTCAAACTGAGCCATTGTGATTTTATTCAAATTTTTCTGTCTTTAATTTTGTTAGCTATCTTCTGTAGAGTATCAGAATTGTGGCATTAATAGTTTCTGCCAATAAGCTGCATACAGTGACCTATTTCGCAATACCTTATTTTATATTACTACTTATTCTTACGGTTTCAATATCGAATTCAATCAGCTTCGTAAGAAATATTATGAGGGTCATCCAGAGAATAAAGTCCGTTTGGTTATCAAGAAAAACACACAAAATAAAATAAATTTCACTTATCGTTAGTACAGATCACAGATCCTGATTTATTTTTCTACGTAGTGGCCACCAACATTCAGGCACTTTTCATAGCGTGTGACGAGTTTTTGCATGCCTTCGTCATAGAACTCCACCGCCGGTCCATATAACTACTGCTGACGACATCCTTCATTTCAATGAATTTGAAGCGCCTGCCACCCAAAAATACCTTCAGTGTTGGGAACAAGTGAAAATCATTTGGAGCCAAGTCTGGACTGATGGTGGGTGACTTGGGCAAGCGCGTTGAGCTAACGGACTTTGCTTTCTCGACGACCTTCGTACATAGCAAGTAATAACAATGTGAATACTTCCTAATTTTATTTAAAACATGTGAAATTTCAGCAAACATTATTTTGAAAACTTTAATTGCCAAATTAAAAATATGTTCTGGTTAACAAAACTTTAAGAAAGAGGTTTTGATTCGATTGTATCCACCACGACGTGTTTTGATCTGCCTTCCGGCCGTCAGCGTTACAGTTGTAGAAAAGGAACTGCTAGGTAGAGGCCTCTCCTTCACATCTAAAGTTTGCAGTATACATTATTAAAATATTACTCCCAATAATAAAATATTACTCCCAATAATAAAATAATGAATTTCTGATTAAAACTTGTTACAACAAGAATATTTAACGCTTTCTCATAACTATTGTAACGCATGCGCCCCGCAGATGGAAGAAAAGAATTTTCTCAATGATGTATAGTTGTGTGGTAGGTAAGAGGCGTGTGGCTGGCTCATAAATACAGCTTAAATTATGGTACACAGCTGTAAACGTACTTATGGAAGACCAAATTTCGTATCGAATTAAATATGTACTAAATAAATTAAGTTACTTTATTATAACGACATTTACGTTTAACATTAATAATATTTCGAGTATTGTTATCTTTATAGACTTTCGTAAGGTACGGTTCTTGTATCACTCCTGTACATCAGGGTGTTCAAGGTGCATATAAAACAGGTCACTTTAGGAAACACTCAGGGGTTTCATTTTTTGCGCTTTACACGTGCCCATTTCTGAGATTCTGAGGTCCAGATTTCCGTCGGTTCACACACAACCTTGTTCGAAATCAATTTGTCGTGAATACATCCGTGAAAAGGACGTCCTGTGTTTGAGGAAGTAGCAGGATCTTGTACCAATGAATGTTGTTCACAAAGCTCAAATTATGTCAATTCTGGATTTCAGTACTTGGCAAAGAGATGTATTCACAATCGGAAGTTACCTCAAAATCGCAAATGTTCTTGACAGCCAATAGCACTTTAGTGAAAGTTGCCGAAGAACTGGCGTTTATCAGAAACGAGGATATCCGACCATAAGGAGTTAGACTGGACGGCTATCCGTGATCTAGATAATGCAAGAGGTTGAACGCCGCAAGAGATTACTAACTAAATAACTCACAGAATCCTTTCGAAAACTCGCACGGAGTAGAGGCGGAAGTTTAGACGGCTCTGAAACGAGGCGTGGATTTTGGTCTGCTGCAGAGATACAAGGACCGCTGTCGGCTTCAGGGCGTCTCTGATGAAACCGATTACTTGGAGTGACAGTACCGGCAGTGGGGTTCTAGAAGTCACGGGCGTTCAAATGACCAGAGGATCAGAATGTCCTTCAGAAGCAGGGGAAGGGCCAGTACAAGGGCAAGGACCAGCAAAGAAGAATTCCAGCTGAAGTCAGAAGGTGGGGAGCCGCTTATGCTGTCGAACCAGAGACTGAGAATATCGTTATGTAAGGGCCTGCCTAGGTTGGTGCTTCCCCATCATTTTTCCTGGGAACGGAAGCAAAATCTATCGTCGAAACGTTGTGTTTAATGTTCTTTATTTTTAAACACTGGACGACATACAAAGTGAAAAATATGAATTATTATAAGCCTTAGTTTTTCCTGTCATTAGTTTGTATAATACAAACTGTTGTTGATTAAGATAATTCGAAATTTTGTCTAATTTTAGGACCAAGGGGGTTTTGAAATTTTAATCTCTACCCAAATTACGATTCAGTAATGTATATAATAACGGTTACACAAATGTTTACAACATAAAAATTCAGCAAATCTTACAAAGCCGTGCAATATTTGCAATCAGATTATAAATTTTAAAATAGAAAGCAACAAAAATTGATTTAGCTTAATTAATTTGGTCAGTTTATTCTTGTAGCTGAAGGGATTTTCTTTGAGAACACGCTTTGAACGATGCCTTCGAACAGTCGCAAGATAGACTAAGCAATGAATAATTATTTGAACCTACGATATGTTTCATGTTACGTGCATTAATTAGATGTATAAGATGTATTAAAAACCAACAGATCCACTTCAATTATATAGACGTCCTTTTATTGTGTCATGATTACCAACATGTTTCGGCCACTCGTGAGACCATATTTAGGGTAATTTCTTTGAGAACAATAATAGAATTATGATTTAAACGTGGAATATTTCAGACACATTAATTATAGTTGTGGTCTTGTTGTCAAAGAAATCACCCTGAAGATGTCCACCTGAGTGGCTGAAACATGTTGGTAACCATAATACATTTAAAGTGCATCAGTAGAATTAAAGTGTATACGTTGATCGTTAATATATTTTGTGACTAAATTCAAATTATCGTGGATATTGTAATAATGATGAAAACTTTTCCAAAACCTTTTTTTTTTTTAAATTTAATGTTCTGCCATCCCGAAGTGTTTAACACATATATGAATACATAATGTAGAAATAAATATTTTGATTGCATAATAAGAACTAAGACACATGCATTTTATACATACTTATATGAAGAATATGAGCGTTTGGGATACCACAAACTATTTTAAACATGGCCTGAAGATGATTCTGTAAGAATCGAAACATGTGGCCCTAAATATTAAAAATCATAATAAAACAAATTTTGTTGTGTTTAACTGATACATTATATATTCATATAACAAATTTTGTTGTGTTTAACTGATACATTATATATTCATATATTTTATAGAAGCAGAATACTTTCGTAAATGTTCGTAATTGTGTAGTCCGTGTAGCACTGAGGAATAAACTGCAGACGGAGTAATATTCTTGTGTTCGTTGTGCAGAGCCACAGTAGTCGCGAACATTAAACTACATCGGCCGAACTGGATTCTACGCTCCAGTAGGCAAGTGATCCAGACACAGCCGAATTAGAATTTTCGTGATGAACACGTAGACAATTCTGTGAGAAACTCCCTTCACTCTCATCCTGAACAAAGTACTTGTAGAGGATCAGCTGCCAGCCACGTACGGTATGTAACTGGATGCAACTGTATTACTTTAATTGCCTGAGTTAAGAAACACTACCAAGCAAGGAAATAATAATGGCGGGCGAATGGGTGGGCATCCGGTGTTCTGATCACTGGAGTGCTTTGTAATTACCGTCATTGTGCTGGAAGCCGTTGCTTCTACTTTTAACGGCTCTCAGGACTTGTAACTCTGACAGACCTACTTTAGAACTGTACTAAGTCTTAGCCTGATAGGAAAGACACTCGCAAATCGAAGATATCGACTTTCGTTTAAGAACAACCAGGTTCACATTTTAATATACGCACGTAGGAGTTACGGCCAAAAGAAGAATAAAATATACCGTCGAGAGTAAGAACTTAAGGGAAATCAGGTAGCAGATGAGTCGAGATAATTGTCTGAGGAATAAATAGTACTGGGGCTGTAAATCGCTGAATATTGTTAAGGTGATTTAACCCGTTTAGTGGTGAGGTATAGACACAAAAAGTGCCTTTGGCCCTTGTGTATTTCTGTGTCTATAATTACATGAGTCTGTATGTTTGTATGCCTCTGTACACACACGATACATTACAAGGATTTTTTTTCCGAGAAAAAGTGAAAGACATATTTGACGTTGCTAAATACAAGTACGCCTGTTTTTCAGAAGTATCACATGTAATGAGGAAGAGGTTCTTGTTTTTTACTCGGCGCTGTCAGACTGGAACAAAGGCTGTAGTAACACATTATCCTGGACGACGTGTCTCGTTTGTAGGATGGTGAGGTCCGAAAATATGGGGTACTACAAATATGTCGTAGCCACGTAAATAACAAAGAAGCACAGTGAGAGGATGTAAAACATTTTGTGTAGAGACTAATTCAAAATATGCAGCTAGATTATGCGGTTGGTGTCGTTATTATTCAGTAAAATTTTATGCATTGTGAAGTGGGATGAGAATGGAGTGGAGTGGGTTTAATTGATCAGGTAAGTTATAATGGCATTATTTCTGCATGACGCTGAACAATTATATATATTAATATCAAGAGTAACATTTTTAAACCCACAACAATTCGCTACTTAGAGGAGACCTTGAAATCTGTAGCGCTTTTTGCTGTTTCCATATTAACTGTATTTATTTTCATGACTTGCAGTCAAAACTGTAATGTCTTATGACTTCAGTCAAATCAAGTTACTCATTAAGTGAATCAGGTACTAAAGAACACCTGTAGTATTTACGGCAGACGTGGGTACCGGTACTTAGCGCGAACTCCAAGGAACACAGTTCTTGTACACTTACTCTTGATTTTTTTTGGAAAAGGTAATATTAGGTTAAGAGCTAACTGCAGGAAATTGCCAACAACACATAAATAACTCCATGGGTTAGAACCCTTCTTGAGAAAATGTCACTTTAACAGCCAAGATGTGCTCTGTCTTTTATTGAACGCGAAGACTCGTTACAATGTTTACAAGAGCCGCCACTGCACTGTATTCTGAGTTAGATTAATCCAGTAAACACAGTCACATACTGTTGTAAATGCTCTCTTTAAATATTATTTTTTCCACATAGAGGCTATGTCTCTAGAATTGTTGCTTTCCTTCAAGTATTTAGAATAATACGAGTATTTTACGACACTTTTCTCCTCTGTTGTACGTCACATTTACCTGACATTCAAATGTCCTCAACCTAAATCCTTCTCTTAAGTTGAAGATGAAATTTAAGACCCATAAAAAAGAAACGCAACAGTAAGATTCTGTGTGTTTTAATGTTAATCCTTACGTTTGACGGGAACTCAGAAGTTATGAATCTAAATTAACCATTTAAAGACGAAGTCTAGACTACTTTATTTAAAAAACCAGCTCGTACCGCGCAGTAAACACTTTTCAACTCGTTAATAAAAACTAATCAGTTATGTCGTATGGGACAGAAGTTCATGTTTGTTCTCAGATAAATACAAAACACATAAATAAAGTGTGGGCAAAAAGTACAGGTCTTGAATGTTAAACCAATTAGTGCATTACGCAACGAGTAGGCGTTAAAATGTTAATGCATTCTTAATATATGCAAATATGTAATTCCTAAATATATGAAATTTACTATCATTTTATAAACATTTCTTTGATAATTATACGAATATTAAAATTTTGATTGAATTCTAGCGACTCATCGGCACAGCTAAAATATTCCCAAAAGTAATTTAGCAGTGCTGCTTTAGAACCATCTTTTAACGCTTTTGCAGAACCGTATAATTATTTATCTTATATTCTTTCCATTCTATTTATTAACACCGTGTGTCTTAGATTTAAAAAATAATAAAGTGAATATTGTCAACCAAGCTCAATACTGGACAACTTGTTGAATGGACGGTAGAATAGTCGAATGTAGGTCTGTGCGTTTTGTTGTGAGTAACAATTTCAACGGCGCGTATGGGTGAGGAGAGGGGGGTGTATAGGGTCTTGGTGGGGAAACCGGAGGGAAAGAGACCACTGGGGAGACCTATGGGTAGATGGGTGGATAATATTAGGATGTATCTCCAGGAGGTGGGATGTGGGTGTATGGACTGTATTGGGCTGGCCCAGGATAAGGACAGGTGGCGGACATTTTTGAGTGCGGTAATGAACCTTGGGGTTCCGTGAAATGCGGAGAATTTCTCGACTAGCTGCAAACCAGTTAGCTTCACAAGAAGGACTCTGCACCATGGAGTAAGTAAGTAAGTAACAATTTCAACTCCAATATTTATTTGATTTTTTCCCACGTAATCGTTACAATATCTTGAAGTATGAAGTAATATGTTTGTACTATATAGTCCAAAATACGAAGCTATCACCTTCTTTTACAGAACGCTATTATCTTGTGTTCGATTTGAATAAACCGCCAGTTTTCTATAACAAACGGTCTCCTCATATGTTTTGTGCAAACTGCTCAAAACTAAATTAGTTGTAAATTCTTCCGTAAATTAAATTTTCAAACAATAAGCTTTGTAAATTACGTTCATTAAATAATACCCATGATAATGCTAATCACTGTCACATTTCGCCTTCTAAACTACAGTCCGTTTTAAAATGAACGCATGGACGTACAGACAGCACCGACGTTACATGTAATAACGTGTTCTTTTATGGTTCCCTCTACTTTTTGCTTCCTTCTTCTCTCGTTTTTCTGTTTGTAATCCCAACCGTCAAGGAAGGTTTCAGTAGCAATGTGCAAAATTCACTAGAGTTCCCTTAAAGAGATGCAGTTTTTCAAAGTCCCTAAGCCGGAGATGGAAACAGCAGAGAAAGGCACACCGCTGTTCTACAGCTATCTTCTCATACAGTTTTATGCAAATTGAGCACGCGAATTTTAACACCGTAAATTAATTTCATAATAATTACAAGTCAAGAAAGAATTAGTATTGTTAGATATCAAACTGGAATTATTCACTCGCCAATTAATATTTGCTTATGTCATTAAAATATATCACCCGCTTGTCTTATCACGTTTCTGCAGCTTAGAATCTGAAACTCAGTTAATTCAGAAATTTCCAACGACGGAACTAAATTTACGGTTACTGCGCACTGCAAGAAGTAGCCTACACCCACCGAGATTCAAATAAGAGAATTAAGGAGAGTGTGTAGATTTCGTCACACAGACTCCTGCATTGTCGGTCCCTTATTCGAATCTCATCTTACTTCTTCTTTAAAATATCGTAGCTTGGTTGTAGAACCTAAGAACGTAAGAACTGGTGTACATTTACGGGCAAAGCTTTGTACTGACTGCACACGTCCTGTTTTAGTTTCAAGTTTTCAGGTAGGTATCATAGAAAATGAAACACATTTTGCTATTCCTCTTGTTGAATGCATGAATCTATCTGATCCACTCATTCAGACTTCACTTGAAGGTACATAACCGTCGCATACGACAAGTTTCAACTGATGAAATTTCGCTTAAGTGTGCAGAGAAATTCGTTCTTGGTTTATTAAAAAAAAACGAACATATAAATATGTGGTGTGGTATAAATGTAAGTACTAACTGTCGGTCATTATGAACTAGGACTTACACATATAAGAAATACTTTTCTATGCATTTGGTTGTTTAATTTTTCAGAAGGCAAAACTAATCTGGATAACACATTTTGTTTCATAAAACATCTACTCGCCGTAGCCACCTTGCGACTTATAGCCGCCCTCGCTTTTTGGGCGCCAAATAACTACACTCGAAATACTTCTTCTCAGTTAAAAATTCACTTTCTCCTGGTTTCAAATTAAACTGACTGGGCTCATTTGGTATCTCCTTTCGGTGGACATGGAACCTCCATTCAGATCAAAGTATTATTGGGAAGAATGAAATTCACAGCCACGTCGCCTGGCACAAACTATCACATTAACCCTACATTTCACAGCAGATATTTTTCACTGTATTTACCATTAACAGAAATGAACTTCACATTTTGTTTATGGTTCGAAACCATCTATCATTCGTGTATTGTAGACAAGACTTTCTCACACTACTCTACGTGTTACCGCATACACAAAATGTCCTCCACTAGCCTGAAACATCATTCAGAAACGTTCGCTATACATTCGTAATGTCGGATATACCTACCTTGTTTTGGATAAGATAAACTTCACTGAGGAGGTTTTGAAGCACAAGGCCTAATTAACAAGACGTCCTCTGTAAACACAAACGGATGTTGCGGTGCGTTCACGTAACCTTTTTTGCCCTAAATAAGTAGTAAGCATTGTATATTTTGTGTGTGTGTGTATAGCCTTATTTATCCAGCATAGGGTGCGCATGTGCCGTATTATATTGCCTCTTCGGTCTGACGGAATGTGCCATATTTTTCCACATTATCTCATAAAAGGCAGTATTTTCGGGAAAATAATTTATTGCGTATAAAATGCGTGTCTTGCTTTTCTCTACAAGTTTGGTCCGAAACATTTCTCATTCTAAGAAGAATTCAGGTAGTTGCTATCATAACTGTGAATAGGTCTTCATGTAAAGTACTCGTTATTTATGTAAGATATGAATGAGACTTGACATTTCTCAACAGACTTTCGAAAAGTTACTTGATATAAAATTCATAAAATCCTTCCATTTGGAGCCGAGTAGTTTCATGCGGACAGACAGACAGGTTGGCAAATCTGACAAAACTAATAGAAGACGTTCGGATTTGTACTAAAGCGCCTAATAAAATTTATAGTTGCTAGGCTGTTATCAGGAAGGTAATAACAGGATTGCCTTTTAATAATATTTGTTAACTGTAATTGTGTTGTCACCCGGCAGCAGTGGTTATTTTACATGCATACGAAACTTGAAAAAGGTCACTACTAAATTTAAGTCAGGAGGGCTACATGAGAAGCACGTAGAAGCATGTATAAGCGTTAATTCCCAAAATATGGCTTTTGTAGTGACATTGAAAGAAAACAATCTGTGAACTAATGCAGTTAATAGGGTTTCAGGAAAATCATTATTGTTTATTTTGAGATATAGAATTCTGTCAACGAATTTATAAGTTTTTTGTAACTTCAGCATTTTGTAAAGATTTTTCCTTCTGTACAGATTTAAATTAATTTTTGTATCACGCAAAACCTCTCCAAGGTTTTGAGATCGACATTCACAATTACTGCACTGTACGGATGCAGTTAACAAATTATTTGGGAAACTACAGTCGACGTTTGTAATTTGTCCATTACTGTGTTAAAATAATCGTGCATAACCGAGTAGATATCAGTCAGGTAAATAGAATAGTTACCTTGTAGAAACTGTGTCAACATAGTGAAACATTATGGATATGAAATGGCGCATATACAGTTTTAATCTATACATTTAGTACAGGAGCAACCGGAAGTGTGCGAAAAAGGCAGGCGGCCTTCACTGTCATGCTTGCATGAAGGCATCCTAATTTTTTTTTACTGCGCAAGTTTTGGTGCTTACAATCCTGTTCCATGGGTCCGAAATTAAATTGTAGTCTTCATACAATCTGAGATTTCTGCATGTATCTTCTTCGTTTCGGGGCAAACAGAAGTGCCACTTAAGGGACAATGTCTTTTCGAATTCTCTGCAGGTTTTCTCGATGTAAACGCAGTCCACATCTTCAGTTCCGTAATTTTCTCTCTACTATTTATGCCTTTTTTCTTTCTTCTGTCTGCAAAGATTAATTCAAGCAACAGACCAAGACTGTTCCGTAGTTTCAGTACCTTTCGTCATAATTTTTAAGGTATCAAATCAGAATATTAAAATGGGACGGAAATTAGCATTCGTATTAGAACTTCATTCCACATTTTTGTCGGAAAACCTGAAGGGGAAAAATAATCACTTGGCAAAGCTATGTGAATGTTGGATGATTATCGAATAAGCCTTGCGAAAGTGGAGTGTGACTGTGTAGACGGAATTTATCTAACTCAGAATATGGTATGATGGAGTGCTCTTTCCAGCACGAAATTTCATGTCATATATCTTTATAAAGGAAGGGAATTTTCTAAATCTGTTGAGTGTCAGCTTGTCAGAATAACGTTACATAGGTAGCATAGTTACTCTAGTAACTAGGTTACGAGCTGGACTGCTGGGGAATCATGGTACCATTTCCGGCAACGGACAAAGGAATTTTCTCTAATGCGAAAGTGTCCATTCGGCTGTAGTCCAACTAGCATCATGTTCAGAGGGTACCATGTGCTCTTTCCTCGGGTGTTAAGCAGCCGGGGTATGTGGCCGATCACAGCGCCATTCAATTGCCGAGGTGAATGGAATTGACACCCTCGTAGCCTTATGCCATGATGGAATGTGCAAGGAAAACTTGTAAGATTCTTAAGGCGGACTGTGGCTCATCGAATTAGCGATCCAAAGAAAGTCGTATCTCAGTTGTAAAGTTGTTACAGTTTCTTTCGTTTAGCTCATTAAATAAAACAAGCTTTGAAAATACCAAGAATATTGCCTTTGTTCGTCTGTTGGTCTCTTGTACACGTACAGCCAAATTAGACTTTTGGAACATAAGATATAAAAGTTGAATATTTGCTGTAAAGGCAAGGTGTCTGCCCGTGGAAGTTCTATGGCTAAGGTGACAGGGCTTCTTCCCTTAAAACCAATCACAGTGTTGAAATTAGGAATTATCAGGCTCATTATTTAAATATTGTTCTTTGCAAACTTCAGGTTTTCAAGGCCGTCTATGTTCATTGCAGTTTGTTGGAAACCATGACATTTAAAAACTGAAGAATTTGTTGTACCGTTAGGTTTATAATTTGAAAACGTCTTCATGCTCAGATGAATCAAGAATAAAACATTGATTGTCTTACCATTATAAGTAAAGTTATCCCTACGCACGCCATGAAGGTATAGCTCCGCTCATTCTAACTTAGGCACAAATGGAGGTGACTGGTAAGCTTCACACCCTCGTCTCTTTACTCCCGGGGGAAAAGATCCCTCTCATCTATCGAATAGGAGAGAGGGAGGGTTCCAGAATTGGTCTATACGATGTGGAGAGCAGAAAAACTTTTTCCCTTTGCCAATGATTGAAACACGATTCTCATGTTGTCCAACCGCAACCCAGTCACTGTACCGGCTACACCAGTCCAGGCACTTCAATCTTACCGGTAGAACCAACGTTTAAAAAAAAACATTTTAAAGTCCTCGTATCATTCTGAATAATATAAATCCATCTTTGATCGTGTTTTCCTAATGCGTATTACTCAGTCGATTCCATTCTATGACTGCAGGACCATCATTTCACCCAGTGGGTTACACAGTTGCTATTGTAATGCTAATTCATCCCACAATGTTGAATACGGTTTTGTTTACAGTCATAAATAAATCATGTAGAATAAATTCACATCGGTCATCCATCAAGTAATCGTTTCAATAAACAGCTAGTTTACACATCATTTATGTATCTGCAGAATTGGTCAAGTACAAAGTACATCAAATAAAATGTTTGTTGTCAAGTGCAGCTAGAATATCGGACGACAATGTGGTGTTGTGATAAGTGGCACATTGTGGAGAACACTACCAAAACGTAGCGTACGTATGCGTATTGGAACTAATAACTTGTGTAGAAATATCCTGCAGCAATACCGCTATATGGCGTTTTCAGATTATGATAAAGCGAACATGCTTATAAAAGAGAGGAAGGGTAGAACAGCTCAGCTCTCAGGCCGGGATTTCGTAGCGTAATGTAACTAAACTCTTGCAGTAAATTACATTTATGTAAATAATATTTTATTTAGAGAAGTAACAAAATAATTTTAGTTACTCATATATATGTTAATTCTTCCAAAGTTGAATAGTTAATAAATGAAAAATCTGGATTAGCTTTCTTTAAAGACAGTATAGACGTGATTGAGCCCATGTACTAGAAACGAGTACAGTGTCACCTGTTTTACCAGAACTTGGGTGGGGAACGTTTACAATCCTGAGTATCCAAACTTCAAGAACATGTGAAACGGAGCCTAACCGCAACAGAAAAAATTTCAGTCCCTGCCAGTTCCCTTGTAGGCAGCATTTACTATATTTTATTTTATTATGGGAATTATCAAAGACACTAAGTGTCTATGCAGTTTCTTATTATGAGTTTACATATGTATTTCCCTGTACAGGTGACTTTGTCTTCGATTATATGTCTGCTGTTCAAGTTCTCTACAACTTTTCGTTTAATGTGGGTGACTGAAGCAAAAGTCGTTACGAAAGACACACACACACACACACACACACAGTTACAGCCATACAAACAGAAAAACTTCGTTAGCCTTCTCTGTATTGCTTTGTAGCGTGAAAGAGACTAGAAACAAGGTTAAAGTAAGTGGATTATTATAGTACATTAACGTACGACAGGAGAGGTATAGGCGGAGATTCTGTCGTTCCGACTATAAAGCTGCAAGACGGGACTAATATTATGCTGCATGACATAGGTGCAACAAGACCGTTTTCGTTCTGCGTAAAGAGGAAAACAAACACGTACAGTTTACTTAGAACTTTAGACGCTAGAGTCATTCACGAAGATACTGGGTACTGAATTGGAGAGGATATGGAAAGACATGATCGTCGAATGTTTTAAGGTGATATCCTGGAAATTCATCGGAGGGACAATTTTCCAGCGAAAATTGAATCTTGTTTATTTGAATATATGTGACGAAAACGTAAAAGAAGGAAAACCGTAGGTTTTCAATGTCTGAATCCTCCAACCGGCTATGATATTATCCCAAAAGCTAGTAACTTAGTAACTCCATGGCTAGTGTGTAATTTAAAAATCTAAAATTATCTCAAGAAATTTGTCGCCCTCTTTGGAACCCGAACTTTAATTCCCGTCATTGTCCTCCACAGAAACTCTCCTTTTTCTAGATATCCAGCTCACAACACCACACCATTACTTTCCAAAATACAGTTTAGTATCATCCTCCCAAATATGCCTAGGCCTTCGATCAGTCTCTCAAACTAAAATCCGTATTTTTCTTCTGCCCCATGAGTGCTGCATGCCCCGCATTTTTCGATCACAGTGGTTTATCTTCCAAGCTGTTATCCAACAGAGAATACAGTAAAAATAGCAGTCGCAATTCAATTTTGTGACTATCAATTGTATTCAGGGAATTAACTTCTAATTAATTATGTCTGGTTCCCAACAAAACATGGAAAGAGTATACCGCGCGTGAGGCAGTTCACTCCTCCTATAATCTGGATTTCCTATTCGCCTCAGTCTGAGTAAGTACCCTTTGAGTGACATTGTTGTGTCTGTAATGTTTAATAAATTTCAACCGGAACCTGTTCATTTATGTCAGGTCCCTAGTTCTGAACTGCGAGGATCCACGAATGAAGGACTTTCGCTTCGCAAGGTATCTTCGCTTGAAAGAATCAGTTATGTTACACTTACCAACTGTCTTAGGTACCTCATGCGGTTTCGGTCTTACGAGTACGTTTACAACTTTCCCCAACCCCTTCATACTAAATAGATTTTTTTATTTACCTTAATTAGCAATCACAAAACACCACTACACCGTTTCCTATGAGCTAATGCGCTGTCCCAGTTGGCGGTGGTCTAGGAGGCGTCCAGCGACACTTCCTTAGTGTATCTCGTCAAACGTCCATCTTCGTTTTAAGCGCCTGTTATTTGGCGGGTGCACTAGTGGTTCCATGAGAGGGTTTGGATGCGAGTCCAGGGCCGTGCGATGGGTAGCTGTCCGTTCCCTGAGAACCGTGTGAACGTGCGGGATGTGTAGGTCGGAATGAAGGTTGTGATTTGAGACATACCTTGGGACATTGGTTATAGATCTGAGAAGTTTGGATTGGTATCGCTGGATGATAGCTATATTGGACTTAGAAGCACATCCCCATAATTCTATTCCATACGTCCAAACTGGTTTTAGCACTGCTTTGTAGATGAGAAGCTTGTTTTCCAACGATAGAGGGGGAATGTTTTCCAATGAGCCAGTTTATCTCGCGAGTTTTGAGATCTAGTTGCTTGCATTTCGTTGTCACATGGTTCTTCCAGGTTAGGCCTTTATCAAAGTGAAGTCCGAGTTATTTAACCGTCTCAGCATGGGGTACGAGTGTCTGGTTGATACTAAATAGATGAAAACCTACATGACCGCTTATACCAGTGGGGCCGTATCGTAGAGAGTCTGTAGCTGTTCAGTTGTCATACACACACACACTGTTTGTGTTCCTCTGATTCCAAAATTAATAACAATTATCATTCGTGATTTCAAACTTTCGCCGCGTTCTAAATGTTGTATGCTTCCTTCTGGGTAATTTCCCGGCGCCTGAATTTTATATGCCGTAGTTTCGGAACACTGTTCCCTGTTCATAGGCAGGTAGGTAAGAAGAAATGAAATGAAAATTTTCGAGCCAAACCTTTTCCCGCATAAATACCCCAACATTTCTCAAACCTAGTCATTCTTCATACCTACTTGCCTATGAAGATGGAACAGAGTGTTCCGAAACGTCGGCATATAAAATTCAGACGGTGGGGAATTACCCAGAAGGAAACATACGACAATTATCGTAATAGGCAGTAATATAAGGAAAAAATTATAGCCATTTTGTACTTAAACCCTTTTGTTTGATGAATTTCAAGTAACGTACACATTACTTCTTTACTTACTCCATGGGCAGAGTCCTTCTTGAGAAGCTAACATGTTCTCAGCTAGTCAAGAAATTCCTCGCATTTTATTCACACGTGCCATTCACCTGTCACCATCCTGAGTCAGCTCGATCCAGTGCATGCCCCCACGTCCCACTTCCTGAAGATCCATTTTAATATCATCCTCCCATCTACACCTGGTAAGTAACTTACACATCCGTATGTAAATCTACAACACTCAAGTGGTGTGATCAACAGTACACTGAAATAGACTGATAAAGGGTAGGATAAAGAAGTAATAATCCAACATTTAATTACAAAACGCTGAACATATGTTATAAACTGAGCTAGTTAACATATTATTCATGAATGACCCTGTATTATAGTTAGTTTTCCTGTTCCGCCCCTATCCGTCTGTCCACACAGTCTGTTCGCTGGTCTTCATTTATATTCTTTTTCTTTATTCAATTTCTTCCGTTTTTATACCTTCTCAGTTCCCCTTTGCCTTTATCATAACCTTAGACATTTGTTGTGCTTGAAACCCGAAAACTGGTTATGTTTTGTGTTGTTTTTGCCGCACTGCACTCCGTTGTTTAAGTTTTTGGAATGTTAAGTAAACAGGCATGAAGATGAGGAAATAGTTTCATTGTTGGAATGACGCCATGCAACAAGACATTATTGTTACAAATTTATCATATCTGCAATTAATAGGAGTTTCCCCTTTTAAAAGCACAATTAAAATAGAACGTTGCAAGATCCTGTAGTTATCCTAATGAATGTCCATCTATATTTCATTCCCTATGAATGTAATTTGCATTTTAAGCCATATTTCTTCCGATTAAATCCCACCATAATTCTGTAAGTAAAATAAAAGGAAGAAACATGCAAAATATATGAATATACGTAAGAGAAGTCCATGATACAGTAATCAAAAAAGGAGAATACATAAATTAGCTGCCACAACTGGATTTCCTTAAGACGGCGTTGGTAGTTTCTCTTACTAAGTGGCGGTTAATGCTAACTACTAAAGCGGCACGGATTACGCCGTATATCCGGATTTTCTTGTTGGCCCTGAATTCATTTGCATCTGTTTAAATTTCAGAGCCGAGGACAAGAACTGGGTAATAGTATTCCCTATCTGAGCATTCAGAATGCTATTCGTCTTTTTAGTTTACAAAACTCAAGTGTATCTGGCTGGACGTCATTAATTTATGTTGTGAGGAAGGTGTTTAACTCATGGTTAATGGTCACTGGTGGAAAACGAAACGCTCACCTTCACGCCATTTTCGTCCGAGGAACTTTTAAACCCGAGTAGTTACCTTATCCAATACATTTCCATTACGATAGTTCTTGATGACGAAATACAGAGAAGTTGAGGGAGAAAAGCGTGGTTCAAAATATATTGTCAGTTGTAAAAATCTGATATGTTTGAAATCTTCATTCTGATTTAGTAATCCACCGAAGGTTTAATAGTTTAAAAAAATGCTACTGTAATAAAAAAAAAGCAATGAGCATGCGAAAAAAAAATAAAATCATAAATATATTTTCAGCACACCTGAATTCTGAATTACCTAAATAAGAAGTAATTTTAATAAGAAATTAATTAATATTGAATGATATGTCATAGACATGTAAGTCTACGTTGCTGATCAATTGAGGTCAATGTGTTGGAGCTTGTTAACTCTACTGTTTGTGATCTGACGACGAATAGTTGGTTAGATGGCGTCATCGCTTCGTGGAAATCTGCTTCCTCCGTCTTCAGAGCTCAAAGTGTGATTATACGGATCGGATAGAAATCGCTCAGCATTAAAACCCACTGGCGGTCTGTTGTTAAAACGGTAATGAACTTTAGGAGTCGATTAGGTCGGTTAATTTCTGGGTCTATAACGTGCGGATGTCGACCGGATTTAATTGGCTCTGGAATAAAGTCCGGTAGTGGGCTTTTGTGAACATGATAATGAATTTCTGGAGTCCATTAGGATAGCTTATTTGTATGAGAACATTTTAATAACCGAAAAGGATATTTGGATTATCCAAACAAGTCTTTAATCACAAGTAATTCCAGTGCTAATTGTTTCTAACGATACATTCTCTAGTTTATATGAGATTTTCCTGATATTTTGAGATCCGAATTATCAATAAACTGAGGTGGATCCCGCACTCCAATTAAGTCAGATAATCGGTTTTCTACTGAATCTAATTGTCACTGTGCAGTCATACTGCTTGTTGTTGTAACAGCAAGTGATGCTATTCGGTGTATAAATTGCTTTACGGCTTAACTAGGTTAATGAATTGATTGGTATTGGAATAATCTCGGTTTATAATCGGATTATTAAAGAGATAATGCTTACGTTGGCGAGGTGGAAATGCGCATAGGCAAGATGGTTGGTGGAATTTAAAATCAGTGCTACTTGAAACTATTTTCATTTTTAATAATATTGTGTAAAATTTTGGATATTTTCGAATTTGGAAGAGGTCCATCATTGAACTCATTTGCCCTTGCTGCCCTCAAACACTTACATTTTAAGCATTATTACGTTGTGTATTGCATACTCGTAAGTTATCACTAATAATAATATTTCGTACAGGTCACATTGTAAAATTATGTGATGATTCTTATTTCATGTGCTGTTGATATGTACCGCCAATTCTATTCACTTCTACCCCGCTTCTCATGTAGCTCTACCTTATGAGACGCCGTACTATTCAGAATCTAAAAGTGGATATTTTAAAGATTCGTGTATAGCGGGTTGTCCATCACGGCTTTCAGCCATACTTTTAATTTAGGATAAACTGTAAAAATGACACAGTTATTTAGACTGTTAGTTTACCAGTTATGCCCGTTGTGATTATTACACCTGAAGCCGGCGAATCAGCATACAGTAACGGCTCTGGCCCTTTACGAGGACAGCTGGAGAGCTCTACATTCTGTCTGTATCAGCCAGGACACTGCGTGCTTTGTACTGTTCTTCAGGTCCGAAATGCAGTGCTGTGTATACAATGGCTCGGTCAATGATGGGTCATGTCAAGAGTGTCATGCACAAACTGTCAAACTGAAGTGCACGAAATAGGCGTGTCTTCAAATGAAAATGTATAGTGGATCTAGCAGGTAAAGGCCAGAACAATCTCATCTCTTCCTACAGTCCCAACACAAACAAAACCCGTGCGCTCTGACTGCGCCAGATCCCCTTCCTGCGCTATACACTATCGGTGTAACGGATTGACTGAAAGTAAATTACCCCCTTATCCGTCTGCACCAGCAGGGTACCAAAGGATTACGATCCAAGATATATCACTGTACCTGACACTTGGCAAATTTCTGCGCTGCTTCACCATACTACTCTATGTATATATCCCTACTTACGTGATCCTTATGACATGTTCATGCTGAATTATTTATTTCAGGAGAAGAATTTTTGCATTTTTAAAAGAACGGATCTCAGTTTTGTTTTAAGGTTGGCAAAATAAGAAGACAGAACTTTTTACGTTATACGAGAGGGAGCTGTGTGTGCTTTTTGCATAATCCATTGCAAAAAGTCTCCAGCGTCTTTCGGTGAAATTTGTTAAGCTTGTTTAATTTGTTTATCAAGCTGCATTAACTGTTACATATATATATATATATATGTATGTATGAATAAAACAAAATAAGTTACCGCGTGAAGTTGAGGCAGATTGTATTCGAGGTCGAAATGAATGTTAATTTTAATTTCCGAAAAAAATGCTATTGAGTCTCTGATATCGAGTTTCCAAAACCTGTCCACTAGTTTTGGGCCTGGCATTACATCATAGGGGACAGGTTTAACCGTCGAAAAATTTAAGAAAGTGCTTCATACTTAATAAATCAGTCTATGACTGTCAGGTTACGAGGTAACACAGAAAATAAAATTATTTAATTTGTATGGAGATTCTTAAAACTTAACGTAAAACGTCTGGTGGGCTTAAAGCGTGAACAAAGTATCATAAGCAAGGCCTTGAAAGTCGCATGTAAAATGTATGGAATAAATTACGAATCCATTCAGTCACATATCTGTCAGATTTATACCGAGAAATGGGGTTACAGTTGAATTGTTTTGATTAAAGACGCGACGTACAAGTTCTGTAGTTGGTATACCGGTGCTGAACGTTACCGCAATACATTAATTGAAAGGATAACTGACACAGTGCTGCTGCTAGTGAACCAAACTGTAAACCCGCCCAGCAGTTGCAAGGAATGATCCATGACGAGCTTCCACTGAAACTGACACTTTACAAATTCCTGTACACGTGTACCACAGCAAACGACCTGCTGATTCGCCCTCATTTCACTTCACGCGTTTTGTAAGCTTATCATATAGGACACGTCTGCAAATTGCGTCTAATACTTTCATGGTCGGTTGCTTCGCTGAGATAATTTCGACACCTGATCAGTAGCTATGACTGTAGCTGGCTCTCTGGTGCTGTTTTATGTACACTTCAAACATAGAACACTCTTTGAGGTATCGAATTATTTAAAGTTCAGTATTTATATGTAAATATTTTTTGTTCTCAGTATTATGTTTCAATCCAATATTACAAATTTTTTATTATTACTATTTTTATTATTACTTAACAATCAATTTAGGAACAAATGAATTTTCTTACAGATTATTTACTTTAACAATTATAATATTCTTAATTGTGTTTGTATGTGATTTTTATAATTACTTTTCTCTTTTCGTTTCTTTGTTATTTGTGTATTCTTCTTAAGTTCCTGTGCTGTCTCTGTAGTTGGCCTTACGGCGTTTGTGCCAGCACATTAACAATAAAAAAGTGAATTTTATTTCAGTTCATATGATAAATAACGCTAGGCTTTTCATTACAATAGCCTCATCTTAATGGAGTTGTAACAAAAGCAAGGAAGGCCGAATTATTTAAATGCGAATTAATATTGAAAACAAATCTATTAATATTGAATTAAATATTAGAGATTTCGAGAAAAATTCAATGTGCAACGTCCAACAAAATATCGAGTTATCTCTCCGAAAGGTACCCGACGAATTTCGAGAAAATTCACTGTGAAACTCCCAACAAAATATCCATATAATAGATCTGAAAGACCCTGAACCTATTGAGAATATTTACTGCAATACGCTCGACACTTTACCTGGATAATTGACGTGAAACGGCCAAAAATATGGAGAAAATTCACCCAGAGTCGTCAGACAAATTGTCGGTGTGTTACATCTCAACAAGCCGGACACAATATCGAATTAAGTGATCGTGAAACGCCCGACGTAATATCAAGCAAAATTCCTTGAAGTGCGTGGTATAACATCAAGAAAGTCACTCTGAAATGCCCGACAAATTTACAAGATAATTCACTGCGAGACGTCCGAAAAAAAAGTCCAGAGTATCCGTCTAACACGCCCGACAATATATCGAGTTGTTCGCCGTGAGGCACTAAAAATGTTTCGAGAAAATTAGACGTGAGATGGGCGATATAACATCGATATTCTTCAAAGCGAAACGCCAGAAAAAAGCCAAATAAATTCGCTTTGAAAAGTCTCTACAAAATATCGAGACAATTGATGTTGAGGCGCCAGAAAAAATATCGATAAAACGCAAATATACCACCGGCAAAACATCGAGATTATACACCGTGGGGCTTCCGACAAAAAAATCTAGATAATTTCAGTGAAGTGTAACAAAAAATGCTGAGAAATTTTACCACCGGACGCTCATCAAAATAAGGAGATAATTGACCTGTGATGTCCGACAAAGTATCTAGAATATTTCCCGCGAGGACTCCTTAAAAACCGAGTTAATTCACCGTATGACGTCGTACAAAGCATCGTATTTAAATAATCGTTCATCTATTGTTATTGTTTGGTCCGCGATGACGTGCATCTTAGCGTTCATTGCCACTATTGGTCTGCCAATTTGTTTGAAACCTACTTTCGTGCTTATCTCTAAATCAGTGTTATGACGTTAATGGTAATTAGATATATAAATTAAATTATATGTGCATATATTTCTCTGCGTAATTCCAACAATGCTTATACCTATCTACCTTAAAATTGTCACGTATTGGTATAAAGTCACCTCTTTGTCCTATTGTTTGGAATTGTGTTACCTGCTGCACCAATAACATTGCGTATCAAATACAATTCTGACAATGTAAGTGAACAATATATTATTAATATCATAATAAAAATACTCTCACAAATGCTGCGAAGTCATAAGGTAGGTACCTTATCGAAGGTTTTAACTCACGTGGAAATTATAATGCACCTTTTTAGGTATATTTTTTATAAATAGTTCGAAAAGTACCACACGGGCAGATATAATTGTTAGACGTCTTAGTGGAACAGAAAGGTAAGTGTGGATTTCGTCAATGAATATTTATTTTCCGCATTCCAAAGGGGATTTTTGCAAATTGACTGTCCCTGCGAAGATACGCTACATAACCAAATTTCAGGACACACCCTTAACTCACAAAAAAATCCCTCCTTTTTAAGCATTCTACTAACGCTTGACGTACGTATGTACTGATATTAGGCTCTTTTAAAGATACAATTGTGATATTAATTAACTCTGTCGGTATTCATACCAAGATTTATGGTCGTTCAACACTCGGTTTACTTTCTGTTAGGTGCAACTGACACATGAGTGGGACTGCGGTAGCACAGTGGTTAAGGCGTTGTTCTACAAATCGGAAGGTCGCTGGTTCGATTCCAAATGTTGTCAATGGAATATTTCATTGACATAATACTTCCGATCGCAATATGGCGCTGGGATCGACTCAGCCTCTAACAGAAATGAGTACCAGGAGCATTTCCTGGGGTTAAAAAAGCGGCCGATGCGTAAAGCTGACAAACTTACCACCATCGTTGGCCATTGTCACGTAATCTGAGATTCTTAACTTCCTGGAACCCTCTGGGCTCATCGGGTCTGTAATGGGACTGATTTGCCTTTGCCTTACAGCTGACACTTGAGGACGTGAACTCACGGACGTAATGACTTCGCATATAGTGACTACGCAGAATAAGGAAAACGAGTTGAAATGTTTCTGTTTTAATACTTGAATTCCGGAAATGAACATCCTACCACATGCAAGGAAAGCGTGTTTGAGAGGTGCAAGATGCATATGAAAATATTCATGTTTTGATCTTTCATTTACAGTGTCTGAAGTCGAACCCGTACCCCACTTCTTCCTGCCGCTAAAGCAGTCTCAAAGTGAGTAGTGACTTTACACATTTTCAGTGTTACAACAAAAGTGCTTTATTTGTATAACAGATCTATGTAAATTTGCTTCACATATCGACTCCCACGAGTTACAAAAATGTATATTTATGTGCAGCTTACAGACACAGACTTATGAAAACATAAAAATTTCAACCCTCAGGTTGATGTATGACCTCAGTAATGGAAGTTAACCTTATTTAGTTTGAAGAAGCTCATAATAATAATAATAATAATAATAATAATAATAATAATAATAATAATAATAATAATCAATATATTCGAAACGTTGCGGTCGAGTTGGTGGAAGAGACGCTTCGTATCCGGGAGATCCCGGGCTCAAATATACTATTCAGAATTAAGATTCGACATTTGTTTCTCAGTCCCTTCTTGAAAATTACAGGGCGACGACACTACGAATTAGGCCATTAATATTTGTTTCCTTCTGCATCATTCCCATTCGTTATTAATTTATCAACCTGCCATTTGACTTTACAAAGTTTGAGCTCTTTACTGCATTATCTCTACGTACGAAGCAATTAAATAATTAATTTATACATGAAACGTGTATAATTTAAGGAGTCCTCTGTATGTTTTCTAAAATAAAAATTAAGAAATCTTATGTACGTACTGAATAGGAACAGGCATGTTAAGAAGTCTAGGCTCTTTATAGCGTAAGAGTGTCTGCGCCCTCTTTTCGCGTTTCTTAAAGCCTGATTATTCCGAAAATAGTGAGACTTACAGAGGAAATGTGTTTAAATTTTCCCAACAATATTTGTTGGGAGCACTTTTCTTACTTTAAACATTTATTGCTTTACGCTCGTGATGCATGCACAACGCATTAGGCCTTCAAGTAAACTGATGGTTGTTGTTGTCCCAATTCCACAGAACTTGCAATGTATGTAAAAGTTCTGATAACCGCTCTCAGTACTAAAGTTCGTGAAAATATGTTCAGCGATTCTGTAGTTGTTATACGAGGACAGAGAGATGCAGCGAATAATGGGACATTCTTGTGAAACTTTTCCCATAAACGCGCCAGAGACGGATCAGTCCTGTTGCATTCTCTCCGATTCATATGAAATGCGTACTAACAGTCGCTGTTTAATGATTATCCACCATCTTTACTCTACGAATAACGATTAAAATGAAACAATCGTATGTGATTTATGATATTCAAATAGCCTGCTTAAAACTTCGAAAATTATAATTACAATGATGTGTTTAAGAGACATATAGCCTCCTGGATTTGATAAACCATTATTTTCTCAACGGTATTTTAAAATTTCAGCTGTTCTCACAATAAACACAACTTCAGCACATCTATAGACCAATCGGCTAAGGGTGTTTACGGTATTAACCATTCCGTATGAAGAAAATGATTAACGCAATCTCTGCATAGAATTGCTACTTTTTCTAAGTCAGAGGTAGCACACACACTAATAATCGTAGTGTATAGTGTTAATAACACTTGAACTATCCTGATGTTTAGTACAGTTCATAGATTTTGCACAGTAGTTCCGAAATAACTATGGATTCTTTCAAAAGGGGAGCTACAATGTGTATATGAATGCTAATGTCTTTAAAGCAGACGTCACTACATTATTTGAATTTTAAAGAGAGCCTTAAGGAATTTTATTGGGACAAGGGATTTAAAATTCAATATTAAATATAAGAAGCTCATTATACTCGACCACAACGGGAGAAAAAATGCGGGCCTCATAGCGACAGCCTTGATATCACTACTGATGGCAAATATTTGTCGTTGGAAACATGAATCTTTTTTCCTCACACAAACTGGAAAACTTCGCCGGCAATTTTGATGTGAAATCAACTTAATTAACCACTCTGACTAACCTACGATTTAAATTAGTGTGGATCTAGGTTCAGGTTTTGAGAATTAAGTTCATATATTGACAATCAGACGGTATAGCATCATAAATTAATTTACATTCAGTTTTTTTTACCCCCTTTACCTTAATTTTCATTCACTAATGATACAAATCTACTCCCGTTATTATTGGCCATACAAGTCTGTTGCGCTACCCTAACCGCAGCTGTTCCACCGGTATCGTTAAACCGAATGTCGGCAATGTTGAATGATGCATGTAAGTGGGATTCTATGAAAGGACTTTGCGACACAAAACGATTCAGGTTGTAATAGTGTCAGACGTAATTGCAACGTTATTCGTAATGCGTGGAACTGTGAACTACTTGTCTTCCTGTTTTTGTCACAGTTTATCATATTCGAAAGTGTTTCAAGTAAGACTTATAAAATTTAATAATAGTTATGCAGGGAGCATATATCTCCGAAAAGGTACCTGTTGCCCATACTAAACGGCATAACATCCCAGAAGACAATAATCCTTAAAATTGCCTCCCTGACAGCGTCAAATTTCACTTTAAATTGTATTCCCTGTAAGACGTTCAGTGTGAACTCCCCAGCGTACCAAATTTATTCGATATCCGTAGAGTAGTAACACATGAGTGAACACAATTTCTTCTACGCGTTAAATTCGTGTAAAGAAGGAAATAAGAATTGTACGTGATTTACTGGATTTATTAGAGTAATTTCAAGCTCATGGTTCCGTCCATCATAATTCAGTATTAAATAAAATCCAACTAGATGCAACAGCATGCAGTCTGATTTATTTTACTGCAAAATCACTCCACATTTTTCGGATGTCACCGCGCCTATCATCAGGAGTACTAAAAACTTGTACTCCAACGTGGCCAGGTCGGACCTACCTGGCCATGTTGGAGGGAAGTAGCTGTAGCTGTACCGATATTGTGATCTGTACCGGAGGCTGCGGTTACAGATTTTAGTAGCCTGATGATGGGCGAGGTAACATCCGAAACATGTGGAGTGATTTTGCAGTAAAATAAATCAGACTGCATACTGTTGCATCTAGTTGGATTTTATTTAATATTGATATTATTATTATTATTATTAAAGTAACTTCCTGTGTTTTTCACGTAATATGTCGGAGACACCCGAATCAAAATTGCTTTGTTTCGCTGTTCGGCTTTTTATTCAGAAGGCTGTTAACAACATGAAGTTGAATGGTTTGGCTGAGGCAATTAGTATAACAACTGAGACATACTGACTTTTTCTAGCTGGTTAAGTCTCAGTTGAAGAATATTTATTTGTGCTTTCGAAGACGCATATTGTAAAATCGAGTAAAACACGTGCCAAGAGCAACGCATTCAGAATTTAGTAGGAAACCCTAAAAGAAAGAACCCAGTCGGGAGCCCTAGGCATAGATGGGAAATTGACTTTAAAGTTTATCTTCAAGATTGGAATGGATTTATGTCGCTTCGAATAATGACAAATGGCGGGCTGTTGAGTCTTGGGCTCCAAGAAATTGGGTCGGGGGGCGGAGATAATTATTCCTCGAGGAATTGTTAGCCTCTCAAGGAGGTCTCAGATGCTTCGAGTTAATTGTTTGGTTGGTTCTTTCGTTGATTTGTTGGATCGGATGGTGGTTGTTTTTTTGGTTGGTAGGTTAGTTGTTGGTCAGTAAATCGTTTGCTAATACTCGTATATTGAAAGAAATCACGAAGTTCCGCTATTAAGAAAATATGAACACAGCTTGAAATAGTTTCCTTGAATATTAAATAGGTCTTACAAAGCAAGGGTGTAGAATTGTTGAGAACTGACAATTAATTCTAGGAAAACTGCAGATTTTTCTAGACTCTTGTGTTAGTAGCGCCGCTCTTTTGGTTGCATAAGGCCATTTATTCTTGATGTCGGTATTAGTACAAAGATGAATAACAAATTTTTGTGAAACTGCTGTCTGTAACGATTGTGCTGGCTTACATATGAGCTGCCATGACTAGAGGAGGGGAGATATAATGTGTTCTGTTTAAAGGCGCCCCACCTCAATCACTCAGTAACTCTTCTTATTTTATGTCTCATAAAAAACTTTTATTGAGGAGTGGCGGTAAGGGCGCAAGGGACTATTTTTTAGATTATAGGAAGTCTATTATCGTTAACTGTGCAGTCTCTCATCAAACAATACATTGTCATATCCAACACGTCTTCTCCGCGCTATGGTTATGCAGATTGGGGTCAGACACGGTGTAATGTAATGACACAAGTAACCTATTCCAAGATTTTAAACAAGCAGTCCAATAAATTCTTTTAGAGGACATAATAGGCTACAAGTTCTTTATTTTCACAAATTTTCGCATTGGTACAAGCTTGAAGGTTACATTGCAAGTGGACCTCCGATACAAATGTAATACTGGATAACAGCACGTGTATTTCAAAACAGTTACTCTGTCTTGGAGCAATTGCATGTCTCTTTCTATTCGCTGTCCAACTAACGCCTGCAGGGCAATATACTGAAGACACTGTTACTTGAATTACAGACGAAAGTAATGAGACAGAAAACAGTAGGATCGAATTTATCGTCATCATTTTGGTTGTACTGATGGTGTCTATATTCGGTGTTTACAAGAAAGAATATTCTGCCTCGTTTTATAATGTGTGTTTTGCTGTTCTTTTCAACTGAGTGACGTACTTTTCTGAATGAAGCTCTGGCTTCTCATTCCAAAGCCGCCATTCCCCGATTATCAGTTATGCACCAGTTTTCCATTCTACTTTGGTCCCCCTAACAAAAGCCTGGATATTTCGCAGAGAACTCTGTGTCACGAGTCACACTCATCATATTAGCCCATTTACTTTTGCATTCTGTTTATAGTAAGTAATGTTAAATATATGGGTACTTCAATGCGACGAAAACTTATATGCGTGGAAGTGTTTTTTAACAGATCCCCTGTCAGCTTGAATTGAAGATCCATTACTCTGTGGCACTGATTTAAATTTTATTTCCGAAGGCAGTTTGGTTGTCCTGCAGGCAGCATCGACGGTGCATTATACCAAAAGCTGTAAACACAATCTAGTGCTCTTGAGGATGGACGAATTTATCGCCCGAAACATGCTGGGCTAATTGTAATTATCAATAATTTTTATTGTTGTATCTAGTTCGCTGTTTATATTATTGTATCAATGATGCACAGTCACAAAAACATCAAATGCATTATATCATATTTTACATTCTTTTTGTCATGGTGTCCTGATGACGACTTTTATAACGAAACATTTTGTAATTCCTGAATAAAAGACGTGATTTTGTTTGACGAAAATATGATGTTTTGTTTAAAGTCCATAAACACAATGGGATGTCTTCTGCAAAATTATTAAGAAGAAACTGTCACAAGGAAAACACACCAATAATATTATTGCAGCTAATAGATAAAATGGGTTCGGTTAGAATAAAATGTTTTTATTTCTTCAATTTGTACCTTAATACACATAAGAAGTGCGTTGTTCAAGTGCATGATTTGTCCAGTTATAAGCTAACAAGCAATTTTAATTCACAGTGCCAATGAATGGTGTGGATTGCACATGTTTATGGTTCCGAATTTCGACGCTGGTTTTGAGATGCTGTGAAAAAAGTTTCACAAAAATGCGTAATTTTAAACTAGTTAAACGTAACGCTATTCTTCTTATTATTAGTATGCGGGGTTTCGCGCAAAAATTCTAAATCGTTGTAAATGCTAAATATGGACCCTTTATTTTGGAAGGAAGAATGCGTTTTTTTTAATACCGATTACAGTTATTTGACTAATGTTTCCGTTTAACGTAGCGGATATTTGCTGAGTCACATGGTATGTTTCACACAATTCGGGCTCTCGAACTGTGGAGAGCACCCTCATACCATGCATTGATCCAGACGAAAGCAGTGCTGCACACTCCCACCCGCATCTGAAGAACAAAAGAAGTATGTCTGCAATGTTCTAGACACGGTAGCGATTCACATACAATGGAGAAGCAAAATGATAAATTCTCTTCTTATTGTTAGATTGAATTAGATTTTAAAATCGGGCAGTTGAATTCATTTGAGAACGCACTTAAAATAAATTGAACCCTGCATCCAATAAAAATATGCGTGTAATATTTACTCTGTAACAGTTCATCTCGTACAAGTAACAGCTTCTCAAATTCTAATTTAGAATTACCTTCTCATTTTTAGGTTTAACATCCAGTTCTGGTATAAAATTCTCCAGAACTTTAGTGCAGCGAGCCCAGTTTTAAACAGGTAGAAACTTCTTTATAATTTTACTCAACCAATATATATTTTGTTGGAATGGATTGCAAAGGAACATACAGAGATTTGTCATTTATTTTGCCTTATGGCGAACATTCTCATTTCTTGATCCAAAATATAAATACAGCAATGAAATACTTATTTTTAACAAACTTGACTTTTGAGTTTGCATACATTCAAAACCCCCTTTTAAACTGCGTAAAAGCAAATGAGCGCAGAAAAATCTAACTCGTCTTTACGAACAAAATACGTGCAGCCAATCCTGTTATACTAAAAATAAACACAGGTTATTTCTCATTATAACTATTTTGGGGGACCTAACAATAAAAAGTCATTCCGTACTATTCTGCTTCTAGAGCAATCGTAGCTTTTAGGTGCATTCGCAAAATTGCGAAAAGCGAGTATTAGCTTCGTCATGGCTGTCTGTCCGTCCGTTCGCATGGAACAACTCAGCTCCTAACCGACGGATTTTCAGGAAATGTGACATATGAGAATTTTTCTAAATTTGTCGATAAAATGCAAGTTTCATTAAAATCTGAGAGGAATAATTTACATGACGACCAATATACGCTTTTGATCATATGTCGCTCAGTTCTTCTCAAAATGAGACATGTTTTAGACAAATGTTGCATAGAAAATCCAAACACACTCTGTGTTCAGTAGCGTTTATCCGAAAATGTTTTTGTTTATAAGATAATGTGGAAAAACATTTTAGAACCGGGCAGGCCACAGAGGACAATATGGAGCTTGTTCATTTCACGGTGGTTACCTAAAGCTACGAACATACACTCAGAGTATGTAATACTTATTACTGTTCCACAGCAACAATGGTTATATGAACGCGCCTCAATGTACATTGCCTGTCTTCTTACAAAATAGTCAAAGTCAAAAAAAGTCCTTCGACGCAACTCGGGTACATCAGCGATGGCATTTCGAAATGCTGCTCTGGTGTTTGTGGGTTTGCTCGGCTTTCAAATAAGAGTATATATTGCACCTGGTACACAGTGCGTAATAATTACAAACATTGTGCTGCAAAATTTAATAAAAAATTACACTTTGCAAAAGAAATCACATACTTGAGACACTTTTATACCCCTGCACTATCACATGAGGTTGTCAGCCGACAGGCAACATGCAACGTTTTCTGGATATTTCGCATTAAATTGCGTTGTGCTGCTGAGGTTGCTACTACTACTACTACTACTACTACTACTACTACTAACACCACCACCATCACCCGCACCACCCCCACCACCACAACTACCACCGCCAGCACTATAACTACTATTGAGCAAGATAAGGACAAACAGTGCGTAATGAGGAGTACGCAGTTATATATAGAATCTTTCAGATGACCAAGTGAAGAAGAACGAAATGGGAGGAGCGTATAACAGCACATGAGATGTGAGAAATGGAAAAACAATTTTGATTGGAAAACCAGTAGAGAGGAGAATATTTGGGACAGCTAGGCGTGGTCAAGAGAAACATAAAAAAATACCTATTAACTATCCGGTATGTGATTGTTCAGATTGGATTAAGTGGGCTTAGAGTAACAGCATATTTCTGTGAACACGGATATGATTCTCAGGATTTTTTCAGGAAGAAAGGAGATCTTTGATCCACTGGGCTGACTGCGAGACTCAGTAGACAGATTCTGCAGTTAACGACTAATATGGAATTATCTTTATTTTTTTAGCGCAATTTTTCCCTCAGATACAACAAAACTACAAGCGTATTGTTATAATAATAATAATAATAATAATCAACAAGTTATAATGTAAAAGCACAAAATGTTTAGTTTGGGAAACAGCATTACATGTACCATGAATTGTAGCTACATTTACCTTTAAAATTACGTACCCTATATACATGATTAATTTAAAGTGTATAATTGTAATTGCCCTAGATGAGTGCGATAAATAATAATAATAATAATATACAGCAGATTTTAAGCTCGTCTGAACTGAAAATGTAATTTGCTGCCTATTGACTAGACGTACGTGCTATTTGAAGTTCCTGCCTCACCAACGCATACATCCTGCATTTTAACCGCTTAGACGACAGCTAATGAATATCTCTAACGCACGGCTCAGCCTGTAATTAACTCCGATGTAAAGTCCGGGGAATGGCTGTGGCTAACAGATGTGGTTACGGATTTAGAAAAGGACACACGTGAATGAGGATTGGAAAGGAATGAAATACGGGCCACTGTATCGTAACGGGAGGGTTTTATCATGAAAGGGAATATGTAGCCGTCGGCTAGACGGTGCTGAAATTAAAGCAGAGAAATTTGTATGTTTCATGTACTTCTGTCCACTAGAGAGTTGTACTTTCAGTTTATCAACATACCAAGGAGCGGCGTAGTAACAAATGGGTTGTAGCAAGCAGCATTCTTATAGCTTATTTAGGTAGGTCCCCGGTTCGAATCTGGTCTCAGTAACAGACTATGAGCTTCTTAGTGCCTCAATGCCTGGAAGAAGTTGTTGATTAATTCATAAAAATAGGTCACGACAGCTAGCTTTTACAACTTACGAATTCAGCACTCCAAAGTTATCATACAGTTCGCTTCCACATTATATCTCCAGTTCATTAACGCCATTACATAAATCACAAACATGGCGTCGCATTGGATAATTAAGGTCACCGATGAACAATATTTTAAATGCTGCTTTAGTGTCATGAATTGGATTCACACTGTCTGTTCTGAGGGTGTCACCGCTCTTCAGGTGATCTCTTTTCAGGTATTCCCTCCGCCTCCCACACTCCTTCTGCTCTTACTGTGTGTTGTATTGATATCGTACACTGTCACAATGCAGCTTTTGCAAGTGGGGGTCTTCATTGCCTTCTGCATTTCCCAGCATCGTCTGCAAAATCAGCTACATCAATTTGCTCTGTAATTGTTTCAGTGCACATGTGATCTTTTACGGCCTATTCACCCTGTGATCTGAGCACTGTCGTCTTCTGTGATTCCAAAACTTTGTTTAATTTCTTTTGAATCATCTTCTGGGACAGCTTGACGCTCGAAGAGGTGACCGACAGGTTAACCCGAAATGGAAGTAAACACCTAACAACCTATGCTGCGTAACATTACAGAAGAGCGAGGGCCACAACTACACTGCGGTGCAAGCCTGAAGCCTCGTATAATACATGTTTCATAACGTCATTTGTGTAGCTAACTACATTTCTCAAAAGGCTACTAGCATAATTTAAATGCTACCTAAATTATAAATTTGAAGTTTTCCATCCCGAAGTGTTATAACATACAAATAAATACTATCCGTCAGTCAATAACACAACATTTATTTTATATACAATGGTATATATGTCAGGGTGACATGTTCCGACCTAGTCGGTCATCCTAAGGCATTCCAAGAAAACAGATCCCAGAACTGTTTAGTTAGCTCATAATGCAGGAAAATTAAACAGTTCTTGGTTCTGCTTTCTTGGAGGGCCTGAGGATGACCGAATAGGTCGAAACATGTCGCCCTGACATATATACCATTGTATATAAAATAAATATTGTGTTATTGACTGACGGATAGTATTTATTGGTACCTAAACGTCCACAATAAATTTAAAATAAATTTTACAATACCTTTTTGACATTCTGCTGGTTTTTGCTTTTCTTTTGTTCAAACGATGATCCTTACTTTGTAACATAATCCTCTCCAATCCGGAGAAGCTCTGAATATTCAAATTGGTTTGGGGCTGAACATCTTTTGAGGAGACGGTTTGCAAATATGTTTACACCTTCCAATACATTACTTATGACTATTTAGGTCTCTTTTTGCCAGAGAGACTGTACTGCAACAGTGTTTTGGCAAGTGTCTGTATGTGATAACACAAGGTACCAAGCGATTCGAAATCTAATTATTTCCATTCTCATTTTTCCGGCGTCAGCTATAAATTATTTGCTTCTCATATTGTCTCTTTCCCTCATAGTAATCCGTGTCCAGAATAGGTTGGCAAGCTCTGCTACACAGTCACTGAAAGGCATGGAGATAATGCATGCACTGGCAGTTTCATTGTTTGTTGGATAAAACAAAATACATAATCTCAATAAAACGCTTCACCGTTCCTAATCCTACTTAGCTGCACTACATTTTTACGTATTCACACCTGGGACACTGACTCTTCACAATGATAAACTGTTGCAGCCTGCAAGTACTCAACTTAAAAATTAGACACAAAATAATTAATTTATAGCTGGATCTATTTAATAGGTGCTTCCAAATAGTTCGTATTTGATACGTTTTTTGAAATTTAATGCCGAGTGAGTTAGATCAGCAGTAAAATATCTTTTTTTTTTTTTGTTATAAGAATGTGGTTCGAAACTTCATAGACAAATTCACCATTATAACTTGATAGAAGGAGTCCGATCCGGGTGGCCGCGGGGTCTACTGCTACTTCCATGTTGGAATTGCGGGTTCGAATCCCCCCAGGGGCAAGAATGTCTGTCTGTAGTGTGTTTTCAGCTATAGATCTCTACGATGTGTCGATCCTTCGTGTTCAACAGTCCTATCGAAAGTTGTGTGTGTGTGTGTGTGTGTGTGTGTGTTCAGGGGGGTGTCACTATGTGTGATCAGATACGACAATCACTTTCTACATCTGAAATGAATGGGTGGATGGGTTCAGACTAAGAAAGAAAGAACGAAAGAAGGCATCCCGTTGTTTCGAAGGTGAAGTAATTAAGCAGTAAATAACTACCAAACACACGTGTATATTTATTGTGTAAAGATTAGCTAAGTGTTTCAGTTCTACCTTTATATTCAATTTTTATATGTCGCCTGATGATGGTAAGGTAGGACCGAAAAATGTAGCTTTTTCTGACAATAGACTTGTTTTTTTTTTAATTTTCGTTTAATAATAAATAAATTAACTATAGACGTAAATAAATTTTACTTTCGCCCAGGTGAGGTGAACTGCAATATATTATATTCAAATCGTTTATTACTTTTTCCGTGTTCCTCTCAACGTAAATTTTGTGTTCAGTTTCATCTGTTTCATTTTTCTCTATTGACAGCTTTCCTCTCCGTCAGGTTTATCCCTGACGTATCCTTTTATTAAGACATAAAATTGATGTCTTTGTGGGTCTTGTTTTCAAAGACGAAACTGTTCGAGTTTTTAGCCTTTCATCTTTCCGCAAATAATTATTGTTAATATCTGAAAACACTCTTTTATTTGTTCAGGATTATATGCAGAGGATGGATTTATAATTCGACCGGAAGGTGTAAGCGCTGCTGTACTGTTGTGCAGTGTAATAAAGAAGGAACTTTTAGCATTATGCAGGCTAAATCTTAATAACTGAATGTTGATCCATACTTGGCTTGTCGGGCTGTCAGGAAAGAAATTGGCGGTAACAGTCAATGGAAGGTGGACAAATGTTTTTCTCAAGAAATAACTCTTAGCAACCTACAAGTGCTTTGTTGTCTAGCGGGATGTCATAATAACGTATTCCCTTCTCCTCCTTCATTCTCTTTGTCATTCTTACCTGTGGGTTTAGTAAAAATTAAGAGGAGTGTGGTCAATTGTTGCCTGAACTCGGGCTTTCCTCCTATGAATAAAACTGGTTCAAGTGGAAAAAAAGTGATTGGAGTTACATTGTATTTATCAGTACGTGATGTGAAGAGTTTTAACCATGGCATATCAGTGGAGTTTTAAAGGAAATGAATCATTATTGTAAAAGATAAACTTTTTCCTTTAACATGTTGACCTACTAGATAATTACAATTAATCTATCGTTGTTAAGAAGGCATTAGTTATTCAGTCACGAAAAATATTCTTTCTGTAAAACTGTCATGATAAGGTGGACGTGAAACTGATACAAGAACATGCTGGCAAAATTATTTGCAATGAGTTTAAAGCCTCTCCTTTTGTCTGCTTTCCACCGGCTAGCTGACATAGAAATTTTGACTGCAATCTCTTACCAGTCTCAATAGTTCATGTTTCCTGTGGAGCCGAACACTCAGAACTTTCGAATTTCTCCGCTATTAGAAATTTTAAACCTCAGTTATGATATATAACAAAGGTTAAATCAAGAGGATTAATTAGACTAGTTTAAAAGTAGTCTTTCAGAAATCATGAACAGTGAGGAATGAAGCAACAGAAAAAAAAAAGGAAACACTTTGCCCACCTTCAGCGCGACGTATCGCGGTGTAAACGCTGCAGACAAAAGACACACAACAGCCTGAACTAGACGGGAACTCCTCTTCTATTCCAACCAAGTACACCGATTTTAACGATGCTGTTCTGGAAGGCAAGATGGCGTGCCCACATTCTGCTCTTTATTGTTCCCGCATTCCCAGAAGAATCACACTGAAAACTATCCCGGCAGTAATGTTAACAGGGGGTTTTATTTGTGTTCAAATGCCCTATTGATTGTAGCAGTGGTTGAAAGAAGACAGACCGTCCGTATGAAAGCTCACAAAATGCGTGTTTTTTTTATTTTCTTCTCCGTGTTTTTGACAGAAAGATCCGTGTTTTTCCTGGAATTACTAACACACCGTCAAGATCGAGAAGTCGACTCCATAACAGTTAAGTATAGCCTATTACGATGTCAACTCCATTATTGGCTAATCCAGCAGAACTTCAGTGGGTAGAACACAACTTTCTTCTGGGATTTGACTCAGTGTACCTTGGAACATAAGACAGACAGTTGTAAAGATTTCCGAGAATCGTGTTCGTTTTCTCTGCAGGATACCGCTGCGATGTGTTCTCCGAAAGATTCTTAACTACCCATCAAGCTAGATGGCGTCATATTCCAGACGAACGCTTCCTCCAGTAACCGGATATGTGGTAGCCTCAGATATCATAACTAGTGGAAGAGCGAATAAATGATTTAATTAATTTATTATTTACATAAAGACGTTTTTAATAGTTCCGATTAAACGATGACGTGTATTGGTGGAATTGTGATTGAATAATGAATTGGAACCTATGTAGGACGCATTTGGTGGCGTCATATGGCACAATGTCCCGACATTTGTCGGCAGGAACTGAGGGAAAATATGAAATAATTTTATCAAAAATATTTGGTGCTAAGTTGTCGGCGATATTCGATTTTTAGATATTGAACACAAAAGTCTCCATTTCATAAATGCGGTTAGTTGGCCCTACATGGTAGCTTACTTTGATGGAAGAACATAAGCTGCAGTGTTATGAAAACAAAAGGCTTAGGAGAGCATGTGGGCCTGGAAATAAAACCAAGGATTCATCATTTTAGGTAATTACAAAGTGGTTGTGACATTACCATTAAATATAGGAATAACCTGAATAATCAGATGATAAAACAGTGAAAGTGGTGGTAAAAACCGTTAATCGCAACTAAATTTATGCCAGTTTTATTGCTTGATGATTTACATTTAGTTGTGTTTGACGGTTTGTACTTCGCCTTCTACTGCTCATATGTCACATACGGACGTAGGTGTTAAAAACCAAATGAAGAAAGTATGACGTACTGTTGTGTAGTTACCAAGAACTGCATTGGGTATGAAACAGAGGGACAAAGGATAATGGGTAGACCACACAAGTGATAGAACAACAACTTCTAACCTAACACTAAACAAGACACCACAACCTAAAGTCTGAAGTCGTTCCTGCAGCTGGTGATAACGACTTAATTAAATCTAACCCCACCTTACTGCAGTTACGGGTTTGCGTAACATTAACAGACAGATTGTCACTAGTCTTGGTCATTCGATACCGGGGAAGCGGGAATTATTTTCTGTAAATTACGTAATCCACCCACGCCAATAAACGCTTGAGACTGTAAGACCTACGGATGAAAATACTGTGTCAGTAATACAACAGATATTGTACCTCACCTTACCCAACTTTAACTTTCCCTACCTCACTTGCATTATTCATAACAGATTATACTTCGTAGGTTGTTGAAAGCATCATGACGTAACTTTCATCAAATATTATCCTGCTGATCATCTTCAAGAGAATGAGCTGGATGGGACGTGTGTCAGGATGGGGGAGGAGAGAAATTCATACAGGATATTGTTGGAGGAACCTTGAAGGAAGATACCACGTGTGAGATCTAGGCACAATGAGAAGATAATATTAAAATGGCTTAGAAAAGTTGGGTGCCATAACGTGGGCTATATTCTCCTGGCTGAGGACGGACAATTGACATACTGCTGTGAACAAGATAACGAAATTTCGGGCTCCATAAACTGAGAAAAATTTCACGACTAGCTGAGGAAATGAGAGCTTCAGAAGAATGGATTTGGTTATTGGAGTTAGTGAATTAGTTAGTTGGTTATATAGTTGATTAGCTGGTTATTTAGTTTGTTAGTTGCTTAGACAGACAGACAGATAGGTAGGTAGGTGGTGGATGGGTGGATGGATGATACATAGACAGGCAGATACTTATTTCGGATGATATTATTCCTTGGCGTATTTATGGCACTTAGATTCACTGTGCCGCATTTTATTAATGTGTCTCATTTGTAAAAAAATTAAAGTTTTCTGGAGTTACCGGAACCCCTGGTTATGCAAAATATATTCGAACACTGCAAATGATAAGTATAACATCTAAACCTCACGTAGATGATTTTGCGGCATAATGGAGCGTAATATTTGGACCTAAGATATGTTATATAACCGCCGACTGGCGCACAGACCTAAGTGCAAGTTACATGACTGCAGGATGGCGCACAATTATGAGAATTGAGGAACAAAATTTGTTGACACAATGGCGCATAATACTTGGACTTAAGCCAATTTATGTGGCCACAGAATGGCACATGCTGGTGGTCTTAACTCTGATAACTTGACCGCTGATTTGCGTGCAGTACGTGGAATTAACGGACACTGATTACCAAACACTATAAACCAGTAGGATAACCGTATAATTCGGTGATAAATTTAAGTGTACTGGCTGATCACCAACAATTAGCAGACTTCGAAAGCGTGAAGAAACACTAAATTTGTAGAAAGTGACATACATGGATATTTCGCATTTTACAGAACAATTTATTTAAAAAAACGGAAGTACATGTTGCTACACAAAAACTGATAATGCTAAACTAAAGTGTTAATAATAGTGCAAATATAATTTACGGCTCAGGTATTCGCACGGGTCCTATATTGGAATTATTCACTATACGTTAATAGAAATACCCAATTAGAAAAGTCTCAAGTGCTGAGACGTTCATACAGAAGTAATTAAAATGCAACAATTTTTTAAATACGTTATTCTTATGGACAGTCGTAACGGACATGCCGAACTCGTTTTACCAGTAGCAGATTCTGCCGTATGAAGAAATTATAGTAGGGCAGAGGTGAAAGAATAATAACAGACGGTTAATAACAGAAGTACAATAGTGTTATCTCTGTTTCTGGAACTGGAAAATGTACAGATGATCCAGATATCCAACGGTGCACCAGCACGCAGGAAAGGGACTGATGACTACAGCACAGGAGGCACACGTCTCTGCCTGTGACTTGGTTATATTCCATGTTGGTCTCATAACTGGGCAAGTTTAACGTTCACGGCTGTAATATACTTTCCCCACTTTAATTGCAATATCCCGTAATTAGAGCTTTACTACCTCAGAATTGTACTGTCACTGTTATAAGCCACAAGTTATAAACATTCAGTTATAAAACAGTGATGTTTTTACAGAGTAATGACATGCACACTGGTTTTGGAAAAATATACAATTTACTCCTAATATACCGATCGTTAAGCTGTAAAGAGTTTTTTTTTACACATAGCAATCGATATAAATTAGCCAAAAGAGACAAACTTTGTGCTTTGACTCAATATTTACGGACGTTTCGACGGACCGTAGTGCCTTCATATTCCGGATCGAGCAGACCAAAAAAAGAGTGTCAGCTTGATCTTGAAAACAAAGGCACAAGGATCCTTCGAAACATCGGCATGTATTTACCAGTCAACAAGCAGTAACGTCCCAAAAGCCTTGACTATTTAGCAATACCGTCGCGAGGAGCTAAAATCTCGCTGCGACTATCCACTAGAAGCTCAGTCGAAATGCCATGTCGTGATTGGTTCAGCTGATGTCGCGCAACTGAGACATATTCACATGCAAGCGCTTTTTTAAATTGTTCTTATGTAACTTCAGCCAAACGACTTACAGTGTTAGTACAGAAGAATATTTCAGTCACAGTATCTTCGGGAGTGATAACATTCACATGACCTGTTAAGTAACTTTATACCCTTAGATTGTACCAACAGTGAAGAACTAGATAGAAGTCACATGCTCATACAAGATGGAAAATGTATATAGCACTAGGATGAGCACAGGCAAGGACTCGATAGTACACATTCCACTGAGTACTCTGGTAGAGAGCGGCTCCGTCTTCATCAGTCATGTCTGAATTCCATACCGGTATGAGGTATATTGTATGCAGCAACAATGCAGCCCACAAGACAGTAACTCGTACGAAATATTGTTTATGTTTTGCTGAACGTGCTTCTCAGTATAATGTTAGAAATTGACCAACTTAATGCACAATTTCTTGTTTTATAATAAGTTTATTATATTCCTCTACATGTTTCGAGCACTGTTGTGTTCATCATCAGGAGGTCAAATTGTATTATACAGCATCTGGTATCGTCACAGGTGCGCATCAACAAATGCACAACATATATATTAATAATATTTCATATATCTTAAGCACTCCTACATGTTTCATTGCATCTGCATCATCTTCAGGGAGTCTTAACCTTGTGCTTGTTAAAGTTACAAAATTATTAAAATAACAAATCAATAAAACAGTAGATTAAAATGTTCGCGTGATCGTGACACCAACACAAGACTGCCAGATTATATATATAGCCACTAAAAACAACTTCCACGGTTTATTAATATGTTATAGTTTTATCATACAACAACCATCACTCTGCTTTATAGAAAATATATCGTCGTCTCATACATGAACTGTTCTTAAACTTTAAGACGGTGAGAGTGGTGTGGGTTCCTAGCATTTTGTAACGAAGCATAGTATACCTGGCTCACTGCCCAGAGCAAGGAGTGTAGAAAGTTGGTGAGATACGAACACTCAGATCCGGCTACCCTAACCTATAACCTTTCGTATTCTTCCTAGAGTAGAAAGCGATGTAAAAACACACGCACACACAGGCAGCGTGAAGATGTAGTATGCACGGGTTGTGGTATTTTCCCCCTCCCTTTAATTTAAGGGATCCTGTCGCTTTTCGTTTAGTCTCGATTCCCCCATTTATCTGGCCTTGTGCCAATTTTGTAAATCGTTCCACCCTCAGGACCACGCGTAATTTTTGAACGGAAAATACACTTCTTTTCTATGTTTCTTTCGTATAAATCAGACATGAGGCATACTCGTATAGTGGAATAAGCTGGAACGACCTGCCGTGTCGTTTTAAACTTCTTCGCATTCTGGTTCCCGAGAAATGTTAGTCTATATATCCGGGGTGATAATTTCTGACCTGCTTAAAGCGGAGTTTTTGAAGAATAATATGAAAAGCTTACTCATGAAGAAACACAGCCTTTTGACTAAAAAGAATATGGACCTATGCCCATATAGAAATGTAAGTTAGGAGCAAGGAAAGATGATCCTATTTGGGAAGGTTTCAAATTATCGTAGTCAATGAGCCGACACAAATATGGATACAGTTGCCGCCATCCCTAGAGCACAGGGCAGTGCTCAGAGCTGTTTTGGCAGGGAACACGGTTTAGCGATACACAGACAAGAGAGAAGCAACGCCAGCAGACATCACGACTAGGATCTTGAATGTTCGTACAGCACAAGAAATTCATGTTTTAAAGTTTCAACACTTTTTTTCCGCTCTTAAAGAATGTTACAATCACACAGTCCGTTTGGTGCCCACAATAATATTTTATCTTGGTAATGTTTACGCATTTGTGTTTTCATAATTTATAGTCCGCATTTTAGAAGTCTGAATTGTTAAACGCAGTCGTTAGAAACATTTAAAAGTACTACAAAACCGCGTCATATTTTGAAAAACTCGACAAAGTAATGATGTATAGTCTTATCCAAAATTCTTACTTCTTACACTTGGAGGGTCTCTGTTTCCATCCTCCTTTCTCTTTGATTTTTAAATTCGAAATCAGTATCACAGTTTCCTCTACCACGAGAGTTTTAATAATACTGCTGCACGAAATAATGTGCAGGGATTGCCACAATCTATAATGCACCTACTTCGAAGGCATTTAGGAATGAATCGTATAAATTTATTTCATTGTCCCAAGGCTATATCTGGCTTTGAATTCATAATAGCCGAAGAACACAGCAATACACTGTTGAATCCCAACCGCCACAATATACAATCCGCTTAGATATATTTAACAACATATTTCACGTAGGTGTTAGAATACTGCGTACAAATACCCTAACACTAGGGACAAAAGGAATGAAGTAATGCTCTTGAAAGCAATACCACAACTCGAATTGTGGAAATGTAGACGCACCACCATAGTTTTTAATCTCTGCCGTCGTTTTCTAGACCGTGGTAAATGGTTCATATACAAAGCTTAGAGGGAATAACACCAAAGCGCTGACAATTTTGTGCAGAGAGTTTTCTCGTGTGTTGTGGGTGTGAAATAGACCTGTGTTTGGTGCACAGTCGAATGGAACGGCAGTGGTCCAACCCCCCTTCCCCCTTTTCTAAAGGCATTGCCCTGAAATGGGTTTCCGTCCATTTGAATACGTTTCATTTCTGTGGATCGTACTTCATGGAGAGACTGTTGTCGTTCGCTTCGAACAGCATTGCCGTCGCTCGTTTTGTTGCTGTACTCACTGTGTGTTCATTCTTCGATTTGGGTGTGGGATGAGAATGAGGTTTCACTGTCGGGTAGACGACGGCAATGAATATGCAGTAGCACCTAAACGTACTGCTTGAATTCAACAACGTCAGTGTCTCTGGTGTGCCTTCGACTGCCAGACACTAAAATTAACTAATCCTGCAGATCAATACACAGAGGCATTTGGCTCTTGTTTATCGATGCGAGTAGTTCTGTAACAGGTAGGAGAATATCTGAAGTGTTCCTTCAATGGCCGAAGGAATTACTCAATTATTACACCAACCACTGCACATATATACAATTCATAAAATTTACACATTAAAACATTAAAAACGCTCCGACATGTTTCGGTCCTAAGACCATCATCAGGGAGCCATATATTCCTTGCCAAAGTCACACCAAAAGTAGTCACAGATTAATTTCGTTGTACAAGCTGATTGTTGTGGCAGCATGCTGCCACAACACCCAATCACACACAATCTGTGACTATTTCTGGTGTGATTTTGGCAAGGAATGTATGGCTCCCTGATGATGGTCTTAGGACCGGAACATGTCGGAGCGTTTTTAATGTTTTAATGTGTAAATTTTATATATGTGCAGTGGTTAGTGTAATAATTGAGTAACTCGACAACATGCACGGTGTAACAATGAAAATAGGCCGAAGGAATGTTTTAACTTTTTAAAGATTTATTTAGTCACTTAACTCCCACAAATAAAGCTTCATTGCCTTTTCTTTATAAACTCTATTTCTCCCCTATATGGCTTATCCCCACCACCGTAACCTCCTTTGTTAATATTCTAATCTGCTGTGCGATATATACGTCACCACGGTAACCAGACAAGTTCATATTCCGTCAGATGTCATCCACATGCGACTTCCACAATTAAGAAAAGAAATCACGTTACTGTAACCTCAAAGAGTCTAAGGTTACTGTCTGATATCTCCACAGTCTGAGAAGACTGGTCTATGGTGTGCCGTGCTAGTGGATTTTTTCTCCGTTCTAATTGTGCCATACGGCACTTCTCCCTTTATTAATCTAAATTTCTCTTATCGTTTCCGTTTATCTTAATTCTCGTGTCTCCCGCTTCTTTAATTAAGCCATTCTATGTTTCCACTGCATGATGAGTCAAGTTTAAACGACGGTCCGTTGCTATTATAATGAAGTCTGCGTACATTTATGACCTTACTGCTTCTTACATTCATTCCATCTGGTTGCGCAGGGTGGCTGTAAAGTACATGAAGGTCTTGGTGCCTCTTTCACGGAAATATTGAGCGCCAAACACACTTCTGCATGAAACAAGTCTTGTGTAGGGAGATCAAAAGTTTGCAGCAGTCCGGTTGTTACTCGGTTTTGACAAATGTAACGCGAAAAGTGGTTATGAATTTCCAATAACCAAGAAAGAGAAGACACGGTAACATAAATCATGTTACCGTCTATAAAACGTCGCCCGAGATATTGGCTGTTGTATAAAAAGAATCAGAAACGTGACGAAATGTTTTTATATTTGTATTTGACCTTGTCGTTATTTCACTTCGACGTTAACGCCAACAGTAAAACACGAAAAAATGGCTGTTGTCACACAATTCGGCACCATTACATCGTATAAGAGGCCTGCCTATTGGCTTCGCTATGCAGCAAAACTTTTGCCATAGGTGCGTTTGGCTCGGGGGTAGATCTGCAGTACCCAGTTCGCATCTAAATTAGTAATCCACCCTTTAATTTTCTGGAACAAAGTGGTGAACGTACGTACCGTCTAATTTAACGTTAAATAACGTTTAATTTTGTCCACAGACTGCTTTTATGGTTTTCAAATGATTCGTGCATTAAATAAACATGACTTCTCTTATCATTGATGAGTTAATCTCTGTGATGGAGATGTAATATTCTTTCCCTGAGGAAGGAATTGATTATTTAAAGATCAACTACCTTCTTCGAATATGTAATTGTAATTTTATTTTCGTGCCTTTTGCCAAGTTATTTGAGATGAATTGAAGGGACCTCTCGTAATTCGTAATCTATTGCTCAGAGTTTCTAACCTACTGCTAATAACTCTATCATCTGTCTCCCAACGATAACTTTTGTATCCATGAGACTCTTCGCGAAATCATCACTGAAACAAATAACAGCCTCTTCTCCCTTAGTGTTCTTCTCTGCGGTTCTGCTCAGGTAATTCAGTCAGTTACGTGTCTTGTATATATATAAAACCAGGTTGACTCAGCTGAATTATATTGTTGGTGGAGCGGACGAGAGAAAAGGGAAAGCTAATAGACTGATCTGAATCCCACCTAACTTCCATTGATTTGGAAAACACAACCATCTGAAACACTCTAAGGTTAAAGCCTTTCAAACGCGATGCACTGCCGTCTGGTAGAATATTCCCGGTGTTTCTGAATTGTCTGCTTTCTCCATCTTTAGGAATAATCCCACTAGTCCATAGGTAAGGGCAGCAGGTTTCTTCCAAAACATTGAAAAGTTTCTACCATACTACACGGCTTCACATTCTAGTAGACGATATTCTGCATAGTCACCGCCATGAGACTATAAATCAGTCTCGTAAACAAAAATTTGTTAATATACAAAACATTATGTCTGTACTATATGCAGGTTTTTGTGATTCTAAAGCCATTTTGTTAGGTTTCAAAACTTTTGTGATCTTATCATCAGAGTGTCTATTTGCAGAAGGAAGGGCCTAAGGTGTTGCGTCCTTGTAACATAACACGAACAAATCAAAACTATGTTAGGGGAAAAATTAAGAGCTTGTTACATTCTGGGAATAATTGCTTGTTCCAAATTCTGAACTGTTTGCCTCCTAGTCTGTAACCTAAAAATGTAAAGGGGAAATTGTTGGTCCTGAGTTTGCTTTTTGATTCTTGCGGTTGAGAAAGTGACCTGTCGCTCTGAACGAACAACAGAGTATGAGGATGCTTCAAAGTAATGTACTGAAGGGAACTTGTCGACTTCAGAGGGAAGAATAACATTTTGATGATCATAACTGTTGCCTCAGCCTGTCATTATGACGAGGATCAAATAAAGGAAGATGAGATAGGCGAAGCACGTAGCACGCATGCGGGAGACCCAAATGACATACGGAACTGTGATAGAAAATACTGAAGGAAGGAAGCTACATTGAAGACATATCCCTTGATGATTCGATAATATTATACGGGATTTTAAATAGGATTGGTGCATGCGAAATACAGTCACTTATCTCAGAATACGCTCGAGTGAACACAGTATTCAAACCTCGTGTTTGGTAAGCACTTTGGAGGTTTAATTGACAAACTGACAAACTATTAGTGTTGTAATAAAAATGGGATCCATGGATTAATTCGTTAGATTGCTTAAAATGACTAATTGTAAGGTACATTTTTTTAAAATTCTGCTATGTATGGCCTTCGGGATAACCCACTTGGTATTTTGAATGGGTTGCGGACTGAGGAATCGTAATTCGATTCCCGGCACTAGCAAGAGATTTTTTTCTCATAAAAGCATCCATTCAGTTCCTGGGGCCAAATGGCCTCCTATGAAGGGTGTAAAGAGGCACATTCACAGAGGATAAAGGGACTTGAGCTTGAACCAGTTGCGGTATACCTCCATTCCCCCTGATACCGTCACGCAGTATAGAAGGGGACTTTACCTCATTGTTTACCTTGACCGTTTACTGTACGTGACGCTGATGTTGTTCCAACACTGTATGTTCGCACGAACGCTTATTTAACTGTTGATGGCAAAATTACTCTTCTCGTAACTTCAGGCTTCCACCGCGATGTAGATGGCATCTGGCGTCTTCTGCGTAATATCCCTCAAGAACACAGATCTTACTTTTTTTGTGTTTGCGTCCTATTCCAAGTTTTCTCCATGACTACTGTTCAATTGATGCATTTGGTTTCAGACTGCAAATCTAACGGATACAAGCACACAATTGGTACACAATTTTTCTGTCGGAAAACGCTATTACAAGACGAAATGAGGTCTTTACCCTTCTGGGATGTTACGCAGCCTTGATCAGCAGTTAACCCCATCTTTAAGGGTCATGCAGTCCAAGAGTCTTCTCGGACTACTTGACCCTTGAAGATGGGACTGATAGGCTGTTCCGAAACTTCGTTATCTAAATACCAATCAATGCTGTATAACGTCCCAGAAGAATGAAGACCCCATTTATACCGCGAGTTAAACCTTACATCACGCAAAAGATGAAATGTTTAAAGGCCACGTAAGTTCTGGTATCCTGCATCACCAATCAGAGGTGCAATGTTTCATATACTATTGCGTAACTCAAAGATTGTTTCTTTCTAAGTTGATTCTGACAATATTTACCGGCACAACACTTAAGGTACATTGCCATTTCACATCTAAAAATTGAACTTAGATGTACGTAGTCGTGGTGATGAAGATAATATTTCAGAATGAAGCTGTGAAAACACTGAAACTCTCCTTTGTGATGTAACGTACCTGTAAAGACGTGTCAATTATTCTGTTAAACGCCAATATTTATGCCTCCGGAATATGAAGAATCAAGGAACAGAAATTTGTAAGTGGTATCTTGAAACTCTGAACATAATGCTTGACATTCAAAGTTGCAGTTTGTATCCAAACTTACGCTGCGATGCAGCGTGAAACAGTTCTGTGCAACACTTGTGTTATTAATCTAGGTCCAGTAGTTTTCGAACTTCCCCTCTGTCTGGTTTGCGCAGGGTGTTTAACCACATAACAAGAGAAACAAACATTTCGTATATGAAGAACAGGTTGGCTTGACAACGGATACATAATCATGAAAGTCGCAGCTGTAAGCAGGCCTACTGGAAAAAGTCCATGACCCATTATGTGCGTGTGTGATATGTAGGGGTTCTTGGCGGCCACCATCAGGGTTAATGTTCCTATGGTCTATGGCGTCAAGTGTGTTTCTAAGAAACTACTATTCTTTACCCTCTTCAAAGTAGAAGATGGGTGTAAGAGTAGAAAAAAGTTTAGCCTAAACTTTTATCCTTAAAATAGACACATGATATCCCTCCAAAATATTGGTAAAGGTAAAGTGATCCCGTTACAGGTCCGGTTTGGCCCAGAGGGAGGGTAGAGGTATAGCTCTACTCTTCCATGACCGCGGCACTAGAAGGGGATGAGTGGTCAGCAGCACGCCCCGGCCGCACTTTAACCTCGGGAAAGACCCTGTACCCATTTTACAGGAGGCTGGGTGGGCCCCAGGGCCGGTCTGGACGGGCGAAAAATCTCGTCCCCACCGGGATTCGATCCCGGACCGTCCAGCCCGTAGTCAGTCGCTATACCGACTGAGCTAACCCGGCCCAAAATATTGGTACCTACCTTAAATCCTAAACAACGCCACATACCAGACGTAATGTAGCTTCTTATACCAATGATGACAGAGAGATTCTGTTTTCATTTTCGTATTATGCAAAGTGTTTGTGTTTCTTCGAGCTACCGAACGAGATTAAACTCTGCCCTCCTTTACACGTCGCAAAGAGCCATGCTTCTAACACAACTGTTTCGAAAACTTCGGATTCTACAAATACAACGATTTCTCATTGTGACTTGTAATCAAAGAATTTAGTGCAAAACTGATATAACTCTAGAATGATTTTGCTTTCGTTTCGTATAACTATCAGTGCTGCAAGTCTTAGTAAATATTACGTGAATCTACTTGTAAATTCAGCGGAGGGTATTTTAATTTTCACCTTTTCCGTCGTCTTCCGTGAAGTTGATCTACAAAACGTACCAACTCCAGTTTATCCTCAAGGAAAATGGACTGCTCCTTTACAAATATTAGTCGGTTAACGCTGTTTAGGGAAATAATGGCTTTGTGTATTGGTAACCTCACGAAACATGTAAATGCGTATTGTGGGCACAACGCAAGGCGTCTATACCCCACACGTGGCAGCAGATATATAACTGAGAATGGGCTTCGAACACTGAAAATATACGGGGTTGCTGTTTCAGATGACCCAAATCCAAATCCTACATCTCTGGTTCAGTTAACTTTGAGCCGTCCTTTTCCGAAGTTACAAATATTTGAATATTTCTCCCCACTCCCCGTTATAAATAGATATAAAATGAAATTCTCTACCATGGGAAACAAACTCTATTACTTGCTCTGCAGTGTCATTCAAATAATACGTTAATATATACGATAAACTTAGGGAACCACAGCAATGTTACGGATATGATATATAATAACGGAAACAGTGTAATAATAATAATAATAATAATAGTGAATTACACTCTTCCGATGGAACTGAACTCGAACAAATATGGTACTTGATAAACAGGATGAAAATAATATGATGTTCTGGACAATTTGGATTACGCACAATCCTGATTATTATAACATTACCTGTCCATTCCTTATGTCGTTAAGTTTAATTGGACTGTCGCATAAGGCGTAAAAGTGTACCCTTCGGAAGTCTGTAAGTTCTACTGATTATTTCATATCTCTTGGAATAGGAACTGGTTAACTAAGCCTATTTTATTTTTATTTTTTGGCCAATTGGAACCAATTCAGTTAAGCTGAAATGCTATGGCAGTAGTAATTAGTAAGTATATTGGAGCTCGATTATAACATTGGAAAGGACTTTTTGTGTCGTTTTATATGAGTGTGTTATAGCCGAGGAGTATAATGTTATGGTTAACAGTCAGGAATAATTGTTAAACACCTGACGTTATAGACGAGGTGTCTCTTAAACTGATGTCGTTATAAGCGGGTTCGCATGTGCGTTGTTTCGAGTTTCACTAGTGTGTGATTTTGAGGACTCATATTAGGCTATACGATGTGTAAAAGTTCAAACAGACCTTTAAGTTAAACAAGCACTCTGAACGGTACAGCATTCCCTGAACAGGCCCGGACAGGCCCTGCAGGTTCCAGGATCTGAGGTTCCCAGATTTCATGACAATCGACACAAGAATGTAGTGATGTTGTCAGCCCAATGTAGCGGCCGTCTTTAGGCTCCAGGAATTATTTCTGGTTCTCATTTCTGTTAGAGGTTGAGACGACCGGAAGGATTATGTCAATACAAAATTCCAATGAACCCACGACCTTCCGGTTTGCAGCTTAGTGCTTCAACCAACTGCTCCACCCCTACACCTAAACAACTACTGTAATTATAATAAAATAAATTTCCAGCCGGTAATACTCAGTCGGTCCCAGTGGCCGCGCGGTCTGAGGCGCAGGTCTGCGGTCGCTCGCCGGCTGAGACTTGGGGGGGGGGGGGTTCGAATCCCACCGGCGGCATGGAAATTTGAATGTTGTGATTACTCGTCCAGAGGAGTGCTACGGTCTGTGGTGCGTCGTTGTGTGTGATCTAGAAACCTCAAGCATTGGGACGCCATGCCTAGCGTTGGACTGCAGCCTGTAGTAGATCTACGGAACATATACAGATTTATAGCGACGAATATCTATTTCGTTATAAGCGTCAGTTTCTTTTTGTTACTCTGCATTACAATCCATTGTGCCGTCATTAATTGCTCTTCACCTGTACACGCCTTATTGCATAGTGTCTTGTAGGCATACTGACTGGACTTTTAATTTTACGGTAACGTTGAAATATTCATCTTCATTACCTGTTTGTTTTCTAAATAGTGCCGACCATGGATCCGTATCGTTACGTTGTCAGCCGTGCACACAGTTATGCTTCTCGGAAGTAGAATACAAACAGGGTAGAAAGTAGGCTGTGTAAATGGCCAAAGGTTATAAAATTTTAGTATCTATTACTGAATATGCATTGTCATAATCTTTACCAGTTTGCTTTCTGGTACATAATAACCAATTTCTTAAACTGCTACTGTCTAGCACAAAAGGAACTTCCAGCGTCAACCAGAATATCCAACAGAGTACTATAGCCCTAGCCGGTTACAACCAACTCTTTTCCTAACATGCTGTCAAAAACCCATATTCAAATTATCTTCGAATCTCGTATCGATCTTCGGTGTTGAAGTTAGCCAACGTTTTGAGCACCATAATTCTGTATGAATTAGTGTAGTGACTTAGTCTCGAAGTCCTTTCCCCACACACAGTTACCGAGTATATTAAGGAAGGCTTATGTGCTTGATTTGCATTGAATTGACGGAATCTGAAGCACAATCGAATGCGGTCTGCCTGTGTAAGAATTATCGTCGCTCTTCTCTAAACATCCAGACGAATTCCCGTGGGAGTACCTTGAATCGGGAAACGTCCATATTCTTTTAATTCTTTCTCCTCTTTAATTAATCGTACTATAATTTTCAATCATTCAAAGCTGTATGTATTCAATCGGCAAACTATCAGTAACAATCACGTAGCACTTCCGATCACCCACATGTTGAAATCCTGTCCAAGAATGTTATCTCTAAACAACACATGAGAATAAACAGTGAGATAAGGTCATTTCACAAACGTATTTTTAAGGAAATATCTTCAGGGTTTAGGCGTATATTTCCATACTTGTAACTGATATAACTATCCTTCTTTTAGGATATTTGTTTACAAGTAAGCGCGTTTCTACAGTAACAAAACTGATGACGAATTAAAATTTATGAATATTCGAGTTTCAAAACGCATTATTTACATATGTTTCCGTAGATTAAAAAGCGGATATATATGAAACGCTCACTGAAAGGGGACTTTTACATTATAAAACGCAAAACAGATAACCCTACTGTCTGCGCTCTTGTTACGTTATCTTAGCAATGAAAGGAAAATTTAAAATCAATTTGGATGCTGATTTACACTAACTTGAGAGGTTCCAGAAGTATCTCATTTATATTCGCAGTGTACAAATAAAAAGATACGCAGTTTCTCAATTTATTTATTTCTGTAAGACCCTCTACATGTTTCAGACGGGTTTTCCGACCATCATCAAGAGCTCAAAACTGCACATACAGCGTCAGGTATTTGTAAGACCAATACCTGACGCTGTATATGCAGTTTTGAGCTCCTGATGATGGACGGAAAAACGGTCTGAAACATGTAGAGGGTCTTACAGTAATAAATAAATAAATGGAGACGCGTCTTATCTTGTTAGTTGTACTCTGTGAATATATTAGCGATGAACAGACCTATGAATGTTAAATTTATCTCATTTATATAAAATAAACATTTATAATAACTTTTACCAATAAAGATTTGGTCTGCAGTGAGTCTGGACTCGTTACTTATGTTATGAAGAATGATGCGGATGAACAGAGTGGGGCGAAATTTCAAGTGTATATATACACACATTCTACTCTGAATTTGATGGGCTCTGCCTTTTCGAAGAAGGAGAATGAGATCATTAATTTCATTTATTTCTAGCTCCATTACTGCGTCTCTCCTTGCTACGCTGACTCGCGTTTTTCTGAAAGACCGTTCTGTGGAGTGTATCACAAATTTTCTGGAATCATAGAATTCGGAGTCATTTACTCATATGAACTTTGAACTTCATTGTCATACTTGTCTGTATTGACCCTTTGAAGACCAGAGTGGCCTAAATTCCATTTACAGATTCAGTTCGTATCGCAGAGTAAAAAAAAACCATTCTCCTTCAGGAAACCCAGTTGGTTAATGCTGTGTGGAGAAAAAAATGGCTGTTTGTTGTGAGAACCGTATGAAACTTAAGCATACTGTATGTGCTGAATGTAGATACTTGAATGTTAAAATATTGGATGTATGTAGTAGTAAGTATTGAATTTCAGAGGTTCAAACTTTTAGATTCGATCAAAAGGAGAATGGAAACTGGGTAAACGTGTGTAAACAGACTACGCAGGAAAGATGTAAGACAGAAGCATTACTATTGTATAAATTGGACTGGTAAATCTGAAGTTCAAATGCACGTAGTGACGTCAGAATCTTGAGTTTTAAGCGACAGACTTGCATTTACTCAGAAAACATTCAGGTGGAAAATATTATCCTGGAAATTTGAAATTAGGATTATATTAATATATCCAGCTGTCGGTTAGGAAACATTTTACAGTTTAGTTAGTTCTGAACTTTTAACGTAAAATTATATACTTTTAACTACTTTATAGTAATTCACCAACAAATGCAAATCATATATTTACACAGTTACAGTATATTAAAACATCGAAGACTGCTATATGTTTTGGTCCCTAGAGGATCATCTTCAGGGAGTCTGTATATCAAATAATCTTGTACAAAATGTTAAATGATTATTTTATTGGTTCATAAATCCTGAGGTTTTTTACGTCATGTAGAAGAATTGAAAAGTAAATTTTAGTTTGCTCCATGTAAATTAGATGTATATAAAAAAATATGGAACTCGGATACACAGTGTAGTGGAGCGGCTTGTATGTAAGGCGGAAGTTGGGGCAGTCCCCAAAGAGCGACTTACTTGAAAGTTGTTTACCTTGAGAGCGCCTGCATTGAAGACTTCCCGTACCTTAGGCCAGGTTTCGGATATTGTAATAAACCGTTGCAAAATTATTGTACGAAGGAAGCCAGAACACTTTTGAACCTTACAGGCCCTTCGATTGTCACATGCCGAAGGCAAATATACAGCCTGCGAATCAACATAGGGCTGCCGATGTGCCGAGGGCTAATGTTTACTTCGTCTTTGTTGATACTGCTAATAGCTACAGTTGCCTCCAACGTGTACATACAACGGAGGTCATAGGATTCTCACAGTAACCTAGACAATGACGTCTCTAACTCTTTAGTTTTGGACATTCTTAGAATAAGACCAAGTAGATGCACTAATGTGGAACCGCGGTAGCACAGCGGTTAAGGTGCTGTGCTACAAATTGGAAAGTCGCTGGTTCGAGTCCAGATGTTGTCATTGGAATTTTTCATTAACATAATCTTTCCGATCGCAATATGGCCCTAGCGTCGACTCAGCCTCTAACAGAAATGAGAACCAGGAGTATTTCCTGGAGGTAAAATGCCGCCGATGCGTAATGGTGACAATCTTACCACCATCCTGGGAAACTGTCATGTAATCTAGGAACCTTAATTTCCTGGAACCCTCTGGGCACCTTGGGCCTGGAATGGGACTGATTTATCGTTACCTTAGATGCACTAATTTCTCAAATTTATTTTTGGAATAGGACTCTACATGTTTCGGACAATTCCTCGAGCAGGATCAGAACGGAACTGGTTCCGTTCTGATCCTGCTCGCAAGCTGTCAGCAAACCTGTATGACATATACCATTGCTGTTTGTACAGTGAAAAACTCCTGACGATGGACAGAGGAACTGTCCGAAATATGTAGTTTTGTTCCAAAATAAATCTGAGAAATTAGTGGATCTAGTTGGTTTTAGTATAAGAATTAGTCACGATGCACGGTCACCTGAACGTCAAAGTTTTGGACTTTTTTGTTCATGTATTAGTTAAATAGACAGACTCACTATTACGAACTACATGAAACATAAGTGTATTTTAATTAGCACCACAACAAATACTGATACTGCAGTTACAATGATCGTGTTTAATAAAATGTTTGTGTTTCCTAAGACGCTTTTTGTGAAGCAAATTATATAAAGATATATATATTTAAAGACACTTTGTTTACGGTCACATTCTACACATTATGTGCAGCAATAGCGCATATTTCTCAAATCTATAAGACAATGGACAAATGAGTGTTATTAAGTGGCTTGCTATGTGATTTGAATTGCTGGAGGGGGGCACCCTGACTGTAACATATAGCTGATTGCTCTTGTTTAACATAATAACACGGGTGCAAATTGAATACGACTTTGTTATGAAGTTGTAATAAAATAACCATAGACAGCATTTCGACAAGCTATACATTTCCTTCTCTTGCAAGAAGTTACGATAAATTTGGCAGTAGCCGGATTTTCCTACTGTAGTGTTCTGCATTGCAATTAAGCCTTCAGGCTTCAAGGTCAGGTTCAGGATGAAGACAGCATGTTTCTACAGAACCTGTGCATCCTCCTGCACTAAAACACGGCATATCAACACAGAATACCACAGTCTGCACAAACATCCCTGTGAGAAAGTTTGAAAATATTCTGTAGACACATTTTGTTATTATTGGTTACAAACACAATGTTTATGAAACATCGGTCATGAAACAGCATCATATTTTGCCATAAATGTGTGTCTTACATGACTTTTTCTCCCATATTACTAGAGCTAATTATTCAAATACATATGAAACAGGACGGACATAACGAACTGAGACATAGCTACAGGTTTTGGAATCCTCTCTTGTGATCCATGACTTGCACTTGGCGCCTTCAAGGACGATGGCACTTATTTTTGTCCGACCCTTAACAATATTATAATGTACCAGTAAACGAACGTAACATTTCGAATTATTATATTTCGCAGAGAATTCACACATCTCTTCGCGAATTTTTTATACGGGGAAGCCAATCGAAGGAGCGATTTTAAACAGGCCCTGTGCACTTCCGATCATGAAATTAATAAAAAATATATAGCAAAAATTCTTCTTTTTTATCTCTATTCATGTCTTTTTTTTTCTCCAGACCATGTGCACTACAATGGGCAACGCACAAAGCGTTTGGTCGCGCGCAACCAGAAGCCATTTGAAGCGAAATTATCTCATCTCCATCGCGGCTGAAGGCTGAAATCATGAAAGGGTCTCGGTATTTAAAAGTCTGATTACCACGTTATGCAGCGTTAATAAATAGGCCCAATGGAAAGTGTGTTTGAGGTCTATTCGTAGACGTTTTAGGCCCGTTGTCAGAATTGCGCATAGCGATCGTTAGCATCACCAGATCTGTCTCTCTGTCCTTCCGTCTTTCCGCCCTCCCGCGTGAAACAACTCGGTTCCCACTAGACAGATTTTCATGATATTTGACTATATTTCGGAAATACTGTCAAGAAAATAAATTCAAGTTGTATTAACTTCCATCGAGAATATAGAGTGTTTTACATGAAGTTTTATGTGCGTATTTATGACAGTATCTCGCTGAATTCTTTTTAGATTGGGGAATTTCTCAAGCAGAATTTGCAGAAAAAGTCAAAACCCACATTTTGTGTTAAATAACTTTTTTACGGAAGTATTTCCGTTTATCAGATAATGTGAAAATATTTGGCACAGCCTGAAAGACCACAGAAGGATACATAACGCAGCGTTTTCACTTTGCATGATGGGTAACTAAGGCCACAGATACACACTCAAAGTATGGAATATTTAGTGCTTTTCCACAGCAAACATGGTTACGAGAAAGTGCTTCAGTGTTACGTTATACTTGCATTATCTCTCTTATGCTGTCAATTTAATGGTCAATAAGAATATGCAGTGTTGTCTCTTAAAATAATTTGATGTTGAAGAAAATAATGGATGCTGACGTTGTTTGTGTTCTTAAGAATTTATTTACCCTTAATCTGCTAAGGTGGAAAATATGGTGAGCTCCTAATAATGCCAGCAGATGAAAGATGGAATTTAACTCGGCGTTTAAAGGGTTAAATAACCTACATATCAAGTACAAAATTAGCAATTTAATTATTACAGCGCAATTTGCTTATGAAAACCAGGGCTAAGTTCTGGTATTTATTTCAGTATGCTTAGAATTTAAAAAAAAAGCCCCCAGTACGAAAGAAATTGAAGGCATAGCCTATTTACATGTAGAATGGCTAGCCGCGAATTATATTCTCGGTTAATGAATGAGATGGTACTGTTTTCTGTAGCCATTTAGTACATTAAACTTGAAGACCACTAAAGCTCTGCAATATGAGTTAAATAAGCTTCACAAATCGTGAATTAAAACCTTATTATGGAAATGAGGGTGACCGAAGCCATTTACTGTGTTTTAACTGTAATGTAATACATAAATGTAATCTCAGTGTACACACACTTCCGCTGAACCATATTCAGAGAGTAACATGAGCAGTACAGTCTGTAGCCTCAAATATTACACCTGGATGTAAACACGAGCTATCGTTTTGAAATATCTGTTGCTTATCACTTCTCATCGCTATCACTAACTTCCTTTAACCTATCTGAATTAGGCTGAGGTGTAGGATTAATGCAGATGTTCATAAATTTAACACACGATAAATGTTTCACGTAATCCTCGAACATTATATTTTTATTGTTTTTATAAGGTACAGTTTAGCGAAGCCGACAGTTTTAAGTCCAGAATTATTTTGAAAAAAACTCGCACTAGTTAATAATAAAATATAATTTTGTACCTTAGTCATACCGTACATGTTCTTACATTCCGTACATCAACCAACAAATTCACTCAAAAAATATAATGAAATACAAATCATAAAATAATTTCAAGACATGTATCAAATTCGTACATATATTCTTATGTTCTGGTAGACCCCCTGAAGATGGCAGTCCTATGCAGAAACATGTAGGAGTGGCATACCTGTCATGAATTGTATTTACGATTAGTATTTTGTGGTATTTTAACAGATTAACGGATGTGGGGACCCGTTGCGCTGACCACGTGACACCCCTCTATCCGCAAAAGTTGGCACTAACTTCGCCGACCGGCGGCAGCCGCCCTGTCGGTATAGTTCGCGTGCGGACTAAGGCCAAGGAGTTTAGTTTATTTTGTGGTATTTTATTGAATGAATTTTTTGTTAATATATTGAAAATAACATAGCATATTCTTTGTGATAGTTTTATGAACATATTTTCGCGGTAACCAATTTTGTATTATGCACCTCCAGTGTTGAAACATAAGTTTAGGTAAAGTAATGTTTTCTCAGTGGAAGCTGAGAGGGCAAAGTGGAAGTGGAGGTAAAGCCACATTGTTTCTTAATCTGGGCGTAAGATGGAAGTGAATGGTGAACATAATGGCTCGGTTGGTTTTTACCTGGCGGGAGAGCCTTTTTCCTGCAGAAGGGGAAAGTAGCCTGGACTATCATTCGGTTGTTTGAAGTACATTAATATTTTCACGTAACACACAAAGTCTTGGTTACGTTGTTAGCACGGTGTAAATCCGTGCTACTAAAATCGCACATAATACTATACCCGTAGTGTGGGAAATCCCACACGCCGTCCTGCTAACCGCCAAACGCGCACTCAAAAATCTACAAACCCGCTCGCAACTGCACTGCTGCATAGCGACGAACGACACAGCCTGCTTCATAGTACTCAGTCCCGCGTTAATGCGGAACTACGATTCGTAGAGCGGACGACAGCAACTGCTGTACAGCAACCGATAACGGCTCCACGCCATGCAGTGCAGAGGCCTGCGTTACAAAAAAATTCTTTCTACAGAACACACAAATATAGAGGGCTGTGTACACAAACACATTTCCAGGTTCCCACACACATTTTACTGTTTTATTGGGGTTTTAGTCAACTCGTGAAACCGTAAAAAAAATTACGCGACTCTTTTGAAGCACTAGATGTAAAAAGGCATACATCATGGATGATGGTACAGCATACAGGTGCATACATTTCATCACTAGCACGTTTATACTGCCTGTAGCTCTTTGCAATATTATGCCTCACTGTTCATGGTTCTCACTACCTTGTTGTTGAGGGCAGGGCGCGTTAACAGAGGAACTCATTACGGAATGATAATGCCATCATCATCATTATTATCAGTGGCAGCAGCAACAGTAACACTGCTAACTCACTCCTGCACGAATTGGGCTGGTTCGAAATTCTGTTGTGACCAGTTCTGATTCGTGTTTTATATAAATATGGAGGAGACGTCTCCCGTCTGTAGATCAGAAACTGCAGTAAAATTTCGTAATGTATTTTTTAAGATATTCCCGTTTAAAGAAGGCAAAGTATCTTAATCTCCAACGATCAGACTTACTCATAGAAACCAAAAGTCGTTGGCATGAGCGTCAATAAACTTATTACCATTTTGGAACCAGAAGTAACGAACATTTCTTTCGCATAATTGCTGGTGGCGAAATGCCAAATGCTTATATGTGAGTTTGACACTCCAAATATTTTTATGTATAAATCCGTGGTTTATTACGGACAAGAAGTATGTTAATTTGTAATAATATAAACAGCCAACTAGATGCAAAAATAACAAATTTTATTGATAATTACAATCAGCTCAACATGTTTCGAGCGATAATTTCGTCCATCCTCAGGATCACTTGACTGTGTTTACAGCTTGTGGTATAATGCACCTGCGATGCTGCTAGCAGGCAGCATCGCAGGTGCATTATACCACAAGCTGTAAACACAGTCAAGTGATCCTGAGGATGGACGAAATTATCGCTCGAAACATGTTGAGCTGATTGTAATTATCAATAAAATTTGTTGTTGTTGCATCTAGTTGGCTGTTTATATTATTGTATCTGTGATGCACAGTCACACAAACATCAAATGTTAATTTGTATCAAGATATCTTAATTGTTTGCTCAACAAGAACTGACAATTCGTTGGCTTTCAGTGTGAATTAAAGGTACAGAAACACTAAACTACGCAGCGAGAAGAAAACATTCATTTTATCACGATTAAAGATGGTCAAAAGCTTACTCGAGATTCGAAACTTATCCCCGAAGTATATCCCTAATTTGTTATAGACTTCGGTTTACACATAGCCGAATGTACCATATTCTAAAAAATGTCGGAAATACGCAGCTTCTGACAATACGAGTAACTGTGTATGCTTTGTTTCTGATTGATTTAATGTTTCACATCGATACCACTGGACATTCTAAAGCTTCATGTGACGTAAGTGTGTTTCATTTCACATTTTCTACCTTCCAGCACGTTTATGGAAATTTTCATACCTGGATACAGTTAGATATTGGGATGATTTATATCCACGGCTAGAAGATTAATTTCAGATTACTGGGATGTGTTTGCAGTTGTGATTTGTTCGGCCCCACTCAGACGGTAATTCCGGTATCGCATTGGTTCTCGTTGGCACATGTGTACATTGGTGTTATTGCGTGTCATGCTATCATTATTTTTAATGTAGCAAATTTACTAGTTCTATTAAAATGGCCCATCTGGGACATGCGAAGATACAATTTCGAAACACAATGAATCCAGTGGAGATTTAGTAGGAAAGCCATGAGGTGCCAAGTATGGCTTATTTCCATGTATACGAATTCAGAACTGCAAAACCAAGGTTCGAAAACACTGAATTGGGCCACTTTGAAACTTGAGACAGATCGAGTGTTTTTATGTATTGATGTGGTGGTACCAAGAGCACAAAAGTCTTCAGGGCATCAATCAGCGAACGAATTGCAAGAGAAGAAGTGTAAGAAAGGAAAGAAAGAAAAAAGAAAGAAAGGAAGAAAAAAGAAAGAAAGAAAAAAGAAAGAGAGAGAGAAACCGTTACCTTCTCAGAGTTAATGATAGAACAAAGACGTTCCATTCATCTTAGCAGGAAAGGCTATATATTGGCTTGAAGTTTTGTAAAAACTGAAGGAGGACGTGTCTGTTGCCTGTAGTATTATATGGTAAGTAATTTTTTAAGATTCTGTTAACTTTTCGAATTTTGACATCTTACTAAAAATTACTAGTTACGAAATTGTGACCCTTAAGTGTGAAATGGGGATGGGTGGTCAGATTCACGCCCCAACTGTAGTATCCGAGGGGAAAATAATCTCCAAAACTCTTAGAACAAGTGAACGAGTGCACCTCAGAGCCTATATGGACCGTTAGGTATCAATAAAATGTATTTTCTTTGCCGGAATTATGACTAATATCCCCTCTGTTTTCCTGCCCATAGTCTTATCGCGACTCGCTGTGTTATATCATTATGACATAAAATATTGAAGTAGAGGCGTAATTAGGCCTGTGTTTACAGAAATCAGTGTCTGAGGTTCATTTAGTGTGCATATTGTTTAAGTTGCTAAAACTATGACGTCTTCAGATTTCTCGTCCTTCTGAATCTCTTTCTGGCCTCTTAGTATCGATTTGTTGTCCCACACTCCTCTCGTTGCAATCTTAAGTAAAGTATTTCAGTTTAAATCCGTGTGAAACGTATACCGTTGGAATCCTCCTAAAGATGAAACTTTCAAACTCCCTGTTAACAAGAACACCGGCAGATATGTCGTGCTAACCCGTGATTTCAGAACAAGGCAGGCGTGACCACATGTCTGTACATTAGAATGGGTTTTCTTGGTACGAGATGAATTATGGTGAATATTATGCTTCTTGAAAGGAATAATGAGAACTGCTCAAAACACTCGGTTCATCAGGTCAATATTTTTGCTTTTATACTTACATCTACATAGATTCCATTATATGGGAAGATCTTGATGGGTGGTTTCTCTCCGGGTGAGAATCTGTAGAATTCAAAGTTCCCACGATACCACTTGACTGAGTAAAGAGGAGCATCTTCGAGATCGTACTGGCACAAGAGAGACGCATGACTGCCCTTTCGTACGATGGGCGGAATCACTGTCAAGTTGACATTCTTCAAACAGTGGCCATCTGAAATACGTAAATATTTACATGATTATGTATGCATAAAACATTAGGTGTTCTTCTGGCATTTCTGTGTTTGGGTCTCATAAATGCTATATGCACTACAGACTTAATATTCTATCGTTTATTTGCAATAAAGCGGAAGTGCTTTTCATGACTGTGTATATTGCACGGAGAATAATTCCGTCTAAGTTGCTGAGAGCCATCTTTCTTGAATGGAGAAACATATCTACGAGTCTGAGTGACTAATTTGTGTGAAAGTGTTCAGACCGCTGACGTGGTCGATTTTAAAGGCTAAGTTCGCCAGTGATTAAGTTTTACAGCCTCTGAATTATGTTTGTTTGGTAAACCCCTGCTAAGCTGACAGGCATAATATGAATTTACTACGTAGTTTCTATTCAAGAAATGGCCAATGTGAAAAAATAAATATATTCGTCTCTTCGTCCGGGTTAGTCACTTTACTTGGCCAAAGAAAATTTGACACCTACGTAAGGTGTTTAAATATCCACGACATTTGTAACAAGATACCAATAATATTTTATTTATAAATACATTGTTTGTTTTAATATATTTATTCAGTTAAATATGTAATCACTTCTTCAATTATTGGTTTCTTTATTATGTGTACAGCAAAAAGCTGCAACACATTCGAGGCTGTCACAACGGCGAACATTCCGATTGTAATGACCTTCGTACTTATGCCATGTAATTTACTATATATATATATATATATATATATAGAAACTAGGAGAAATCTGATATGTTTCTTCAGTTCTAAAGAAAGATGCAGAAGTTTCCTCTAAAATATTGGTATCTACCAAATTACACGATAGTACCTCCCAGCAGACCCTAATGTTAAAAAATATCCAGTTTAATGAATTAAGCACAGTAGCAGGTAAGGTCGTATTTAGACAGACAGACAGACAGAGCCTCAGATACAATAAGGACGGTATACGTGAGTGCATGCTACACACTTTCTTTAATTTGCGAAACTCAGTTTACTGTTCATTAATCATATAAGCCTAAATTCTAACAAGAATATTAGAAAACAAGAAAATCGTCATAGTATAAGCATTTTAGAAACAATTTACAAAATTGGGCGGTTATAGTAATTAATCTGTCCTTTTGTGTCCAAGAACTGAACAGGCTGGTGTAATGGTAAATTTCCAAAAGCCTACTCCTGATTTTCCAGTTTCGAATAACAGGCGAGTTACAGTCTTCTGGCTGTAATTGTCTGTGGCTTTCAAAGGCTCTTGGGTGCATTGCTGGAGTCAGGTGCAAGCTGGTCATTCCAAATCCTCATCTACTAACCATTCATAATCATCCGCCCTTGGCAATATTACAGGTCTGTAGGTGAAAGAGTTATAGTAAATTTGAGGGTTGTTTGAACGTGCATCTTCCTCATGAAATAAAGTGAATACCAACTTGATGTAACTAGGTAATTTTATTGATGAATTTTTAGCTTGACATATTTCGGGTACATAGCCCATCATCAGGAACATTAGATGTTGAGCTGCAGCTTATGGTTTTCTGCACCGAGTTTTTGGATGGATGGTGGTCTTGAGAACCGCTGCGTAGGTCGTGTTTACGGTGCGAATGGTGCCGTACGACGGTACGATACGCACCGTAAACACTTTATTTCTTGTAGTAAATTGTTTACTGATCGGTCAGCTGAATTTGTGTGTGTGTGTGTTTAAATTGGCCTTTACCTATATGGTTGGATCTGTCTAAGTGGTTCGTACTATACGTGTATCTTAGTTTGCAGTCCTGGGCCTAGTGACACGAGACGACAAGAATAAATGATGTTTCGGAAAGAAGTGAGCAGGAAGCGTCGTGGTATTTACAATGTATTTGTAGTTACAAAAGATGAGGAATATACCAGTCACCATTTTTGCAATATTCGTGAATATAAAACAAGGCTTTCCAGTTAAGTGCAGTGGATGGAAGCACAAGTATTACAAATTTGGTGACGTCTGTTCAGAATATATTTTATCTTTATGATAATATTACTTGGAAATTATACGTTAAAAAGCTAAAATTGATAGTTGGTAGTATGTACTACAAAGTAGTGGAAACGTAACCGAAAATTCGCTATGTAGAATATTTTATATTATGAAAAGATCTATAAATTTCCAATCTGCTGCGCATTTTAACGTTCGCCATTTACTTTACCTATGAAATACTGTAATGTCATTTACGGTCTTTGTTGTTCTTTGCATTTATATTTATCTGTAAGAAAACGTGAGAAGCAATTAAATACTAAACGTCAGACAATAACACAACATTTATTTTATATAAAATGGTATATATGTCAGGGCGACATGTTTCGAACTAGTCGGTCATCCTCAGGCCTCCAAGAAAAGACATACAAGAATTGTTCTTGGATCTGTTTTCTTGGAGGGCCTGAGGATGACCGACTAGTTCGAAACATGTCACCCTGACATATATACCATTGTATATAAAATAAATGTTGTGTTATTGACAGACGTTTAGTATTTAAGTATACGTTATAACACTTCGGGATGGAAAACTTAAAAAAAAAGTGAAAATATTTCTAAGGAAGTATTAATAGCAAAACAACTGAATCGCATTATGCAAAATGACAATGAGTGGTTAGATAAGATTTATGTTTACTCGCACAGTGTTGTAAAACACTTTACTATACCTTTGTTTGCTCACTCGCCCTGATATTGCCTTGCTGAATACTTATTAATTTTCCTTACATTTAATTAAACACTATGTCGTAATTTTAGATGTATGTTTTACGTCACGTTCCGACTTCGTTTATGATGAGTAAGTTTTGATAAAATACAATTCTTTTTGGGCTCCTTGTACAGAAAGAATTTTATTGTTCCGGTGTGAATCAAATCTGAATTTGTTCTGCAGTTATATAAAATTATTAAGAACTACAAATTTACTTCAGTGTTGAATGCAATTTTATTACATGTAACCACTGATATGTTTCGTCCAATCATGTGGCCTGTTTTAGGGTGGTACTGACCTGCTCCATGGAGCAGAGTCCTTCTTGAGAAGCTAACCGGTTAACAACTAGCCAAGAAATTCCCAGCATTTTATGGAACCCAAAGGTTTATTAACACATTTACCAGTGCCCATCACCTGTATCTATAATGAGCCAGATTAATTCAGTCTATTCTCCCATCCCATTTCCTGAAGATCCATCTTAATAGTCCTCCCATCTATGCCTGGGACTTCCAAGTGGTCTTTTTCCCTCAGGTTTCCACACCAAAACCCTGAATACACATCTCCTATCCCCCATAAACATTACATGCCCCGTCCATCTCAAACTTCTCGATTTTATTCCCGAACAATATTGAGTGTGGAGTAGAGCTCACTAAGCTCCTCATTATGTAGTTTTTCTTACTTTCCTGTTACCTCGTCCCTCTTAGGCCAAAATATTTTCCTCAGTATCCCAGTTTCAAATAGCCTGAGCCTGCGTTCCTCCCTCAATGTGAGCCATCTTGTTTCACGCCCATGTAAAACAAAAGACAAAATTAAATATCTACACATCTTAATCTCTAAATTTTTGGATAACAAACTTGAAGAAAAAGGATTCTGTACTGAATGATAGCAAGCGTTACTTGACTCCAATCTGCTCTTAATTTATTCCTGAATAGAATTTTGATTTGTTGAAGTTCTTATCAAATATGAGAACTCTTCCACCCTTTCAAAGGAAGTGTTATTACTCTTTATAATCTGACTTCATCTTGCCTTCTGATCTCGAGACATGACCATGTACATAGTTTTAACAGCATTTACTTCTAGTCCAAACTCCTTAATAACAACTACTAAAGAAGAGTATAAACTTCGCCCAATTTATATCAATATCAGCATAAACCAGAAACTGATGTGTACCATTTCATTTCAAGCCATTCTGTTTTACTTGGACCCTCGTAATAGCGTACTCTATAGCCAAATTGAAAAGCAATGGCTTTAAAACATAGGAAATATGTCAGACAAAAGCTTGTCTACCCCGTTCTGTTACAGGTATCATTCAGACACATTTTTATTGAACTTACCAAATTCATGGAGATATTAATCTCAATAAGAATATTATACACGACCTCCCTCCTAACTGAATAATAATCTTCTTTGAAGTCTGTCAATAGTTGATACAGTATTCCCTTTTTTTCAAGTATTTGACGAATGCAGAATACTCTTGACTACAGGATGTTGGATAAAATTTCGTAAGCAGTTGTTAAAAGAGATATGCCCCCACAAATAATACATTCTCTTTTATCACCTTTCTTATGTATAGGTAAAATGATCGACTCCTCCCACTACTCAGGCAATTCCTCCTTATTCCGAATAGAATTAATAAGTTTATGAATCTCTGAGCGAATTGTTGTACTCCCTGCTTTAATCAGTTCTGCTGGGATTTGATCAGGAATTGATGATTTGTATCCTTTTAGCTTTTCAATAACAATTTTAACCTCGAAGCACTCGACTCAAGCATTAGTGGCTCTGCTGTATGTATTTCTGTCTTCCTCACATCATTAACCCCAATTACATTCAGTAGCTGAGAAAATGGTTCCTCCACCTCGCAAAATACCGTGGGGGTCTGTAGCCTGATCATCATTTTCACCTTTTACTATATTAATTATAGGCTGTTAACCCTTCGTGAAGTCATTGATGCCCCTGTACAAGTCTCTGATATATTTTATCGTATTGTTAGTTTCAATTTCCTCAATTTTAGCTGTCAGATATTTCTTATTTTTTTCCTGAATTGCCTACTAGCTTCGCGTATCACATTCTTTAGATTATCTATGTTGCTTTGGTAAAGATCCTGTAACCACTGCGTTTGGCCTGCTTCCTTTGATCTAAAAAAAAAGTAAACATTCTGCTTCACACCATGGTTTATTTTGCTTCAATTCGTACCGAAATAGACTCTATCTGAAGATTTGATATTCTCTTTAATGCTCTCCCAAGCCCTATTTATATTCTTGCTATCATTTAAGTTCTCCAAAGCTGCACACATCTTGGGATATTAATCTGATATTGTTTCCTACCTGCAGTTCGTTTAGCTTCCTAAGATTAAATCTTTCCACGTCAAACTTCTGTGCTGCAGGTTTACTTAGTTCCAATCATTCCCTAACATTTTCAATCACCAGGTAGTAATCACTATGACAGTCAGCTCCCCTGAAAGATCGTACATCGAGTATGCACAGGATGATAAGGACAAGATACATTTACAATTATAATTAGTCGGAATCAATCCACGGTTAAAAAATCACAAAACGTTGGTTATATTCGTGGTTAAAATATATAAGTATGAAATATTAGAAGATAAAAGCTTGATAAATTCACGGAACTTTGAACATCTAAAACTATTCAGACAGTGTTTAATGTAGCCTTCTTTACAACGTTTCATCGAAGTCTGTCAAGTAATTTAATAGAACGAAAATGCAGACACACAGACAACTATTTTATTACCCTGTGCCTCAGCTTTGTTCGTTTCGTGCTAATAATTTGTATCGCAAAAGGACGGAAAGTGGGCCTTCTTTCTTCAGGTGTGCGCATCGTCTGTATACATTGTTTGCGATATTTCGAGGACTTCAATTCTGCTATAGTAAACAAGAGTCTTGCCTGTCACTTTGAAGATATCATAGAAATTTAGAGGAATCTTAAAACAAACATTATGCAGTACAATATGTAGGACAGAAAAATTAGACTCGATAGAACAATTTACACTACAGACCTGTTGCATTTTATTATAAAAAAAAGATTTAGGAGATGCGTAAGAACGCAACATAACAGCCATGATAGGTGTGTAAATGACTTATAATTTATAATGATTTTAGTATACTCGTATTTAATTTTTAAGGCGCTCTCATTAAAGACAAAAATTAAGTATTAAGCTCGATTTTGGGTTTGATTCTCTACGATGTCTCTCTTCTCTTTTTTACAGTGCAATAAATCTTGCTGTTATTTGGGAGGTGCTATATTTCGTTGTTTCAGCCTGTAACAGAAATGAGTACCAGGAGTATTTTCTGGAGGTAAAAAAGCGGCCGGTGCGTAAGGCTGACTACCTTACCACCATCCTGGACAAGTGTCACGCAATATGGGAACCTTAACTTCCTGGAACCCTCTGGGTAAGTCGGGCCTGTAATGGGACTGATTTATCTTTCCTTGCTTGCTTGTTCATTTCATGACACTGTTTCAACTAAATGGAGTACTAGTAGATGACTGTGAATATAAATTTGCGAAGGATATGGACATACGATGGTCTTAAGTGACTTGGTACTTAATTTACTATTTCATCTAAACTGACCGAATTAACAACACTAAATAGACAATGGGTTCCCTTTCACATTATAAACTGCGGTACGCCTTTCGTATCTCGACCGTGGAACTAGCTGTATTTTTCGAAATTTCACTTAGTATGTGATTCTCCCAGAAGGACTGAAAAAATATCTATATAAGCCCATGACCACTCATTATTTATCTCAAACCTGATTTTCGGTAGAAGGAATTATAGCAGTTTTTCCAGAATTTCTGTGAATTAATGGGCTACATACACTATAAAAATGAATGAACTGCTCGTTACCAAGCGCTGGATCCATATCGACTGTTTCATTTACAGAAACCTTTACTTATATAAGAAACAAAAGGAACCAATGAATGCGAAATTAATTGTGATATTTTACCATGGATTTGCTTACGTTATGAAAGCATCAGTAGATACATAGAAATGTAGAACAATCAAGACTCACTTCCAAGATTATTGTGCATTATACGGTTAAATTAACTTGTATTCTGATGATCACTTAACAGGTTCTGTTTTCATGGAAGTTGTTCATAATTACAATTTTTTTTGAGTGGGAAAGTTTATAATGTCAAGTCCTTCTTTCCGTCGTTAAAAGTCTATAGCTTTTTTGGAGAGTCAAATTATATCAAGTACTTTCATCTTGAAGCTAAAACAGACCTCCCACCCTCCGAATCAAAGAGATGGGCGACAATCTGCCTGTAAAATTAACACAGGATTATGAAAAGAGGCGAATGATTTGAAAGTGTGGGGAATGTGAAGTATTATCCATAGCTGGTATGAATTTTGTACTGGGGTTGCTGAGGTTGTGTATGTATATCATTGTTTCTAGTTGTAGTTATTTTATTTCTGTGTGTTCACGTATCATAATCAAGTTTAATTAGCACGAGGCACACGACATCAAGTACATGCTATTCCAGCTTTGATTATGGATGTTTTAAAATGGTCTGTCTATATTTTATGCCAGTAGTGCACAAGATTTTCCAGGTCTTGGTATCTTGATTTCTGTCTGTAAGGATCTCATTCTTTTCTTTACAGTTTGTGAGTACAGAATAAATACTAGCAGCACGTTCTGTTTATTGCCGACTTGGGCACCAGTGCGTACGCTGCACGTCATGCGCATACATTAACACAAACAAGCACACTGCAGTATACTGCAGTACATGGCATTCGTGGTAACAAAACGCTAAGACAAACACGTAATACGGAGAATTGTAAGGGGGAAAAAAGAATACAAATATGTTTGTATTTTAAGCACGTTTCGTGTTGCTTACGTGTATCAGTGTATCAGTGTACAAATATAAGGTTAATTCTAAACGGAAAGTTGCTAATATTAAATAATCCGTGAACACACATAAAGTTAATTAAATACGGCGTTAATTTTTTCTGTGCGATAAAATAACCAGCACCAGCACATTACACAACTGAATATAATGCATACAGTAACACTATTTGTATATACAGCAAAATGTTTTGGCCATTTCACATACCTTCAGGCGGAACTTGGAATATATTTATGCTTATGTATGTATGTATGCATGTATGCATGCATGTATGTATGCATGTATTTATGTATGCACATATGCATGTATCTATGTATGTATGTATGTTTATGTATGCATGTGTATATGTATGTATGCATATTTACATCTACATATTTTGGCCGTTTCTGAGCATTTTCATATGGAGCTTGGCCAAAAATATGCTGAAATATATAGGGGTAAATAAGTCGGCATTTCTAATGCATTATACCTATACTTGTGTTGTGTCAGTCATTTTATTGAACTTTATCATTCTATGCGAACATATTCTTGTCTCAAAAGTGTAATGGCAAATGGTCTAACATGGCATTTCCTAATTTCTATTTGTTTACTTGTTAGAAATCTGAATGTCCATTCAAAGCTACAAAATTCGGGACATCAAGATATATACCTGGCACTTACATCTCGTCTCCTAAAGGGTAAATAAAACACAGTTGCACAGTTAAAACATACTATAAATAACTGTGTTATCTTCCAACATTAATTGGTATCGTGCGTGAAGTAAACATGACGACGCGCCATCTTTGCGGCATATAAATTCTTATAATATTCAGCGTTACTAGTGGATTCTTTATTCATAATATTTCATGAGCAGTAAGATGTAATCCAGACCCGTTATAAATATTTTTGCCGCCTTAATATAATATTCTACAATGGAAGACCGAAATCCGGCTAATGTCGAGATTAACTGGCTATTATCGACTTTAAGCTACTCGGTCTGGATAATGTAAGGCACTAAAAGCTCTGGGCTCAGAATATATACCTCGAGGTCTGATAATGAAAGTTCTGCGATTTGTCGATACACACTGCCTATATATTCTCCGTATTATTCGTAAAATAATCAGTCATTATTCCTCTGCACAGGATTTCACTTTCTGCTGCTTCTAATGATTCCAGTCCGCGTATTCTGCGAGACAGGTCAGTGGCAGCCTATCATTTCGCTGCCCTCTGGTCATTGTCATTTATCTGCTTCATGTTAAGCATTTGACAGCGTCGTTCGCCTGGTGGCAGTGGTTATAATACATAAATATGAAATAAGAATCTAAGAAATTTAAGTCGGGAGGTCTACATGTGAAACATCCAGTAGGAACTTGGTGTCTTGGGAAACATCTCAGCATTCGCTTTTTAACACAGGGAAACGAAGAAAAACCTGTGCTGAGATGTCCGGTCGCAAGACCTTCCGGATTCTGACTTCTAGCTAACAATCCGGCATCTAAAGTATGTGAGATAGCATTACACACATGAGGTAACAAAGGTACATGCAAGATAATAACACAATACACAAAAGACTAACTACAGTTAGCAGCAATGCACATAGGGAAAGCAACACAAAGGGAAGAAAGTACTGCACCTAGTTTCTAATATTGCTACTTCACAGGGAGAGCACAGTAATTTTAACAGGACCTTCACTTCACTTCACCACTCTTGCACTAGTGCTTCAGCCTACATCCGGATACCACACCACCCCAGCCAAGCCATAACGTAACACCAACACGCATCGAACCAGAGCAATACGACCAATGAAATAACTCAACAAATAAGTCGCAAGCGCCTGAGGATGGATGTATTAGCATCCGAAACATGTTGAGCATTAAATAATGAAATAAAAAAGCAAGTGACATCAAGTTGGTCTCTCTTTATTCAACTTTCAGAATACTCTTGTTTCGCTGTTACTGTTGTCATAATATTTACGTTTAATTTTGAACTCGTGTTTTAAATTAACTAATATGGTAATCGATGACCCTTATTGTACATACTACACTGTCGTCAATTAGTCGTCTAGAAAGATAATGTCTTGTCTTGACGGTATTTGTTACTTTCTTGGGGCGTTATTGTTAAGGTCTGTATGTTCAGATGCCAATGACCTACAGCGCTCACTCCGATTACTGCCTTTGTCCTTTAATCGCTACTGCACTTTTTGTGTTCGCTGTCATCTACTGTCGCTTTCTTTGTGAGGCACTTTTCGCTGTTAGCTTTTATTGCATTGTGTCGTCGCCGTTCCCCGTAGAAGCTGGTCCTGAGGTTTCATAGTATTTAATTTCATTGGTTTGTTCTTGTAGTTTGTTTTTTATGTTTGCTGTGTGTACTTTCGTTCTCCCATTTGTTGTTACACATGTTAAGTAGGGTAATGTATGTACGTAGTCACTGAAGATAGGACGAATTCACAGTGTGAGGATTGATAATAATACCTTCGAGAGGGTGGAAGAATTTAAATATTTGGAAACAACTTTAACACAACAAAATTCTATTGCGGAAGAAATTAAGAGCAGATTGAGGTCAGGAAGTGCTTGCTATCATTCGGTGCAGAAGCTTTTGTCTTCCAGGTTGCTATCCAAAAATTTAAAGACCAAGATATATAGAACTATAATTTTGCCTGTTGTTTTGTATGGGTGTGAAACTTGGTAGTTGACATTGCAGGAGGAAAGGAAGCTGAGGGTGTTTGAGAACGTAGTGTTGAGGAGAATATTTGGACCTAGGAGGGACGAGGTAACAGGGGAATGGAGGAGATTGCATAACGAGGAGCTAAATGATTTGTACTCCTCACCCAATATTGTGCGGGTGATAAAATCGAGA
>Ga0131853_10000233_pt1 | contig 100518 bp, 87 predicted proteins | sample TergutLab28metaG_FD_92764 | JGI IMG/M metagenome (GOLD analysis project Ga0131853, IMG submission 92764) | Labiotermes labralis P1 segment gut microbial communities from Petit-Saut dam, French Guiana - Lab288 P1 (version 2) (version 2) | ecosystem: Host-associated > Arthropoda: Insects >...
AAGAGCGAAATCGTACCTCCATCGCATACCCCGAAATGAACGAGCGCTTCCGCGACATCATGCATATAACAGGCATGGCATACGGCTTCCTGTGGAACACAGTGTCGCAGCATATTATAGAAGAATTATGGCATGTAAACGACGTTGCCGAGATGGTGAGTCGTGTAATGGGCTATTACGGGCGTGATTATCTCTGGCTTACGCCCGAAAATTGCACTATCGACGAAATGCGTCACTTAATCAAATGGTCTATCGCCCAAGGGCGGCCGTTGGTTATGGAATGGCCAAGCGGCATACCTGAATTTAATCTAGTGGCAGGCTTCGCAGACAACACCGATACATTGATTGGCTACACATATTGCGAAGAATGCGCGACAAAAACTAACGAACAAGGCATGTTCGAAAACCCCGCCCGCTGGGGCGAAACATGGGGCAACACGCAATTCCGTGCCCTTGTTATAGGAAACAAAAAAGCCGCCAGCATCACCGACCGCGACACTGTGGTATATGCCCTAACCGTACTGGATAAAACAGTCGCGGACGATAAGGATTTTTTCCTGACTCATGAATATATTACGGGGGACTCTGCCTTGCAAGGTTGGCTAACAGCTTGTGATACCGACGAAAACACAGTTAACCTGTTTCGTCACGACAATATTTTCAACTACTTCCTGTATAAAAATTCTGTATATACGCAAAACTGCGTCCTTCCGTATTTTAAAAAACTTGCCGAAGGAAATAGCCGCAAGGTGTATGACACAGTCGTACAATTAACTTTGGCAATCAACAAGGTTACAGGCGATGGGGAATGGGCTGTAAAATTAGCAGGAGATAAAGAGGGAAATATCGCAGAAGCCTCCGCCGCGTGCCGGAGTTTTATAGAAAGTTTAATCAAGCACCGCGAAAATATGCGTGGCTGGTTGCGTGAAATTTTAAACGAAATATAATAGGCTTATATTGTTATATTTGGAGGGTAACGCGATGCTATTTGACGTAAATCAAACAGACTTTCCTACACCAAGGCACATGGCAATCTGGAACGAAGGGCGGCAAGTCGTTCCCATAGAAGTATCCATTGCCGACATTATCGTCCAAGAAGTGAAAGAAGGCTGCACACAAATTTACAACTGGACACGAGAATACTTTGAGAAGATATACAAAGACCCAACCCAATTTTCGGGCGAAACACCTATAGGAATGCTAGAACTGCTTAATATGGCATCTAAAAAAACAACCGTCAGGGATGGGGGCTTGGTTATAAGCGGCAAACAATACAAACGAATGGTTAATTCATACCCAAAACACATGAATGACCTTGGGTTGGTTGGGCTAGAAATTACAGGCGAGGAAGAAAAACTGCTAACAAACAAAAAATACCCTATGTTTTGCAAGTACTTTAAGCTCTTCAACGATGCCGCGTATAAAAAGCCTATAAGCTGCTATATGTATATATTATTTTTGGATTTTCGCGTACTTGCCCCCAAATATATATCCACAATTGACGACTTGCTGCGTACTCTGCCAAACAAGATAAGAACATATGCAGCCGATATGCATGCATATGCATTGGCCAAAGGTGCCGAACTTGAGAAGCAAAAATACTATGGCCAATACAGATACCTCTATAAAGGCAGGTATGTTCTTGTTGTGCAAATACAAAAATTTGAAAAGTCAACACCTATTGATATTGCCGTATCTTATGAAACAAGAAGCCCAGAGCCAGAATCAGGATGGGAGCAATATATAGAAAACGGCAAACGGCGAATTCTCCAGTGTATTGTAAGCCTAAAAGACATAATAGAACGCCAGCCGGACCGCGACGAAGTAGCCGCATATGTAATGAAGGAAATTGCTACCTGTGAAAATATGACCGGATGCAACTGCGCGGCGCGGGCAGCAGTAACAGATGTATTCGGCGTTGATAAATACGTTAATACCTGCATGAGAGCTATAAGTAAATGGACAGGGGCAAAAGACAGTGATGAATATACAGATTACGATATTAAAATGCTAAAGCGGCTAATAGATGTGCGTGTATCTCAAATTGAAGGCTTAGAAGAGTGCTATATGGGTAAGCCTGCGCCTAAACCATACTTCCCCCCTGGTGATTTATTGTACAAGAATCGCTGATGGTAGACAACCAAGGTCTGTAGCTACACAAGCTTGAAAACTTGTACTATAATTATGCTGTTATAGTTGAGTTATCATGCAAAGGAGAATAAAAATGAATCAAGCTATAGTCTTCGACATGGACGGCGTCTTGATAGACAGTCAGCCATTGCACTACGAGATAGACATTGCAGTCCTAAAAGCCTGCAATTACCCCGCAACCCTTGAAACCGTGACCCCATACACCGGCCAATCCAACCCGGACCGCTGGCCTAAGTACAAAGAATCCTTGTCTCTGCCCCAATCTGTGGACGAATTAATAAATATGCAGATTCGGATCCAAACCGAAATTTTCACCAAGGCAAACCTGCCACCGATTGATGGTGTTACGGCCTTATTACAATTTTTAAACAGCCTAAATATCCCTTGTGCGGTGGCATCATCATCTTCTCAAGAACTAATCAGCCTTGTGCTTGAGAAATGTGAAATTGGCCAATATTTTACCTATCTTGTGTCCGGTGAAGATGTAAAGCATGGCAAGCCTGCCCCGGATATATATCTAAAGGCTGCCAAGGCCCTTAACCTGCCACCGGAAAATTGCATAGCTATAGAAGACTCACCAATAGGCATACAAGCAGCCAAAAACGCGGGATTCACCTGCATAGGTTATAAAAACCCCAGCACCTACGGCCAAGACTTTACCTTTGCGGACTATGTAGTAAGCCACTATGATGAGTGCCATGAGATAATAATGAGGGTAAACCCATGATACTAACACCACAAAACTGGCAAGACTACGCCCTGTTAGACGCAGGCAATGGCGAAAAATTAGAACGCTGGGGCAATATAATCACCATCCGGCCCGACCCGCAAGCCATCTGGCCGCGTGTAAACCCCGCCGCTTGGCGCAACCCTCATATGTACTACCACCGCAGCAAGGCTGGTGGCGGCCATTGGGAGAACCATCTGCCAACCCCTGCAACTTGGGAAATTGCATATGATAACCTGCGCTTTACCGTACGCCCCACAGGCTTCAAGCATATGGGGCTTTTTCCTGAGCAAGCCGTAAACTGGCAGTGGATGACCGATAAAATCAAATCCGCTAACAGGCCTGTAAAAATACTGAATCTTTTTGCTTACACTGGCGGTGCAACTGTGGCCTGCCTTGCTGCAGGTGCAAGTGTAACACATATAGATGCTGCCAAAGGCATGAATGCCCAAGCCAAAGAAAATATTAACCTTTCCGGCCTTGGCGATACCCCAAACCGGGTACTGGCCGATGATGTAATGAAGTTTGTACAAAGGGAAGGCCGCCGTGGCAGCCAATATGATGGCATAATAATGGACCCGCCGGTATACGGGCGCGGGCCCAAGGGTGAGATGTGGAAACTGGAAGAGCGGTTGCATGAGTTGGTAGTGGCCGCCGCCGCGATACTAACCGATAACCCGCTATTTTTTCTTATAAACGCGTACACGGCTGGGTTATCCCCAGCCGTATACGGTAATATTTTGAGTTTGACAATGTCCAAACATGGTGCGAATACCAGCTTTGGAGAGGTGGGGCTAAATGCCGAAAGCGGCATTACCCTCCCGTGTGGTATGTTCGCCCGGTGGGAAGCTTAGGGCAACCAGCTTGAACTTTTATAGGCCTAGAAAGGGTGAGAGAAGCGCTGTGTGTAATAAGAACGCCCCTTGTGACTGTGTTGACTCAAGGGGCTTTCTTATTTCTTAGGTTGTGTCAGTGATTTAAGATGGCAAATTTGACTCTTATGCTAGATAAACTGCTAGTAATACTAATAGTTTAGTACACTTGAATATAGGCCCATCCATACTCCGTTATGAAACAATACCCCGGAATGTGTTCCTCGTACGGTATTATTAATGCCATGAATAAGTGCAGCCCCGCTATCCCCACGCTGAGCTGCCCCAAGAGGTTGTGTAGCTATCATACTGCTTATATTTTGTTCAGGTATGAAAACATGTGAATTGCTAATTATTGCGTGTTGCACCCCGCTCATTCCCCTAATGGAACTAACAGGATCACCATTCCGCGGATCCCTTCTTCCTCCAGCATAACCACCCCAAGGTAGCCGAAATGATGTACTGTGACCTGTAGCCATCTGGCCAACTGCAGTTATGTCTATTGTTTGATTATATACGGATCTTTGAACAAACCCTACAGCTGTACCGGAAGGAATTCCAGTTTGCACCCTATCCGCCCATGCTATTATTGAGGTTGGATTTGCTATATTTCGATGAATAGCTGTAAAAAATCCTACTCCAGCAAAAAATGGATGCCCAACGGTTACTCTTCCATAATTACCGATAGCAACCATATCTCCCATGTGAAGTACTCTCGAACTAGATGCAGCCATGTTTAGATCGGATGAATATGATTCATGCGTTTCAATAGGCCTTCCATCTCCCCATACAGGACATATATCACTGATAACGTAATCCATAGACAACAATGGTGTAGGTAGAAAAACTGATAACCCTATATCAACCATATCACTTCTCATGCCTGTATATTCTAATATTAGCGCAATGAAATCTTCTGACACTTCTAGCTGCTGGGCAAGTTCTGCTATTTCATCAAAATCTCCAAACCCCAATTCTCCTATATCAAATGCTACGCCTATCATGAACCGACCATTTTCATAAGATGGCGGGGCTATCGCACTAAGACGCGAATGTACTACTGAAATTCCACCATCATTGCGTGGCACATTAAGTGTTCCAGCTTCCAAATGCTGTTGAAGTTCTATTAAGCGCTCAAAGTGATACTCAATACTATTTCGTTCTTCTTGTGAGCCGCCTAAATCCAGTGCCATAACCGTAATTGGCATTATGGCCAAAAGTAGCACTAACATAATGGCTAAGATTCTTCGTTTTTTCATGCTGTTCCTCCTTTTATAGAATCACTTTATTTGCAACATCAGCAACGCACTTACTTATGTACTTATTTGGCTAAGCGTGTCGCTGGCGCGGTTCTGCTAACAGGTAATTTATATGCTAAGATAACTACCAGATTTGGTACATGTATACATACTAAAGTCTTAATTCATGCACCATACTTATCCAGAATTAACTTCTTAATTGCCCAATTGATTCACCCCTCACTCAAAATGTCTAAGTGCTTTTGTGCAGTTACAACGATGCGACAAGATGTGACATATTGTAAGTGAATTAAGCTTATAATATGTGAACATATGCGTCAATACATTTTCAGGAAATATAACAAACTTTTAGGAGAAGTTCTAGGAGAAACAATGATGGCGATTCTACTGGCGTTACGCCGATAGAATCGCTTTTAAACTTTGTGTCGTGTGCGGTGCAGCATCTTGTGGGCAATAACGTCCAAGCATGGTGGACGTACCAGCTTTGGGGAGGTGGGGCTAAATGCTGAAAGCGGCATTACCCTCCCATGTGGTATGTTCGCCCGGTGGGAAACCTAGAAAGTTTGGATAAATTTCTTCGCTTCTGGGCAGAACCATTCATCTACCATTTCTAGTAAATTGCCAGGCAAAACTGTGCCTTCGGCAAAAGCTTCTGCAAGTACTGCTACGTCTGCAATAGAGGCGGACAGGCCTGCGGTCTCATCTCTTTCCAGCAATTCGCCATTTAGGCTGCGCGTATCAATGCGCATTCCATATTGAGTTTCGCCATCCGGCCGAGTATGGCTGCGTAGGTAATATTCCAAGGTCAATATCTCGCCGTTTTCGGGGAATATTGTTTCTTGAGACACGAAAATTATGTTTGCTGTAGCCAGCATAAAGTAGCCTCCTTTGTCGGCAGTCTATGTGCCGATTTTAGATTATTATTTAATTGTAGATTTCTGAAGAACAGTAACGTCTTTTGCTGAAACAAATATTTAATGGGACTATTTTTGTCCAATTAATAGCCGTACACCAGTGGCACATTTTTATATCATAGGATTAAGCATATTACATACAATGTAGCACTTAAAAGAAACAGCCACTCATGTACGGGGTACGTACAGGTGGCCGTTCCTATTTAAGTGAAATGGGGGTTGGTTAAACAACAGGCATGCCTATTGAGGGTGGCCATATGGCCTGTGTTGGCATTGTGTGCCTGATTGATTTTGGAGGTGCTTAAACCGTACCCGGTTTCATGTTTCGTGGGACAGTAACAAGCGTTGTGCATAGCCAAATATGTGGCAATATCACGCAAGCGTTGTTCCATACAAAAGACCTCCCTTTGCTGGCTACAATGAGCAAGCGATTCGGCAATCTGCCCTTAATATGCTGTTGATAACGGCTTCGTTATTTCTGACACACGGCTGGTAGCTTGGGCATAAATACTGTAACCATAATCTATGCAGACAATTACTGGCCTGGGCGTGGAGGGCGACTTGGTGGCCGCTGGCTACCAGGATCATCCCTTGTTGCAGTCATGATGTAATTATTATAAGTGATGTAGATAATTTCTTGGACTAGATGCGGGGGGCGATTTGGTGGCCGTTGGCTACCGGGATCCCCAAATGCAACCACTGATATGCTTAAAATCATTGCTAGCGCCAATAAAATGGCAAATACGCGTTTTTTCATAGTTACAACCCTCCTTCTATATGCTCTTCATATAGATTCTTATATATGCGAATTATTGCGACACTATGGGCTTGAATTGCTTCGTTGTTGCCCTTTTTAATATGGTAGTTAATTAGTTCTTTATAGTATTTAACAACCTCTGCATATTGATAATATTTTAATAGACTGGGTATAATTATCGTTTCCATATGCTTAAGTGATTCCGGCTCTGAAAGCATTACAGAACATTTTAGTGCTTCTAGTAGTACCTTCCATACACCATCACTTGAGACATTCAAACCTTCTTGTATGCTAAGCAGGCCTTCGTTAATATTTCCAATTTTAATAAATGCCAATGCCTTTCGATAAAATAAAGCGCTATATATATTATATTGATTGGGATATTTATAAGCTACGTCGAAAGTTTTGATAGCATCATTGTATCTTTTCGCATATAGGTAGGATGTACCAATGCCTAGATATACATGACCCAGCCTTGCCTTCGCGCTACCTTTTTTCTTTTCAAGTTTGAGACGATTGTTTAATATTTTAAATGCTTCATCACATCTTCCAATTTTGCTGAGGTTGAATGCCAAGTTGCAATCAATGTCTACTTCATACGATTTATTGGGCTTACCATCATAAATCTTTTGCCATAAGGAGAGATGCTGCGCTTTTCTAAAATACTCGACAGCTCTTGCTGCATAACCGATAGCAGATAAACATAAGCCGTATCCAAAAATAAACCTTACATCATACCAATCAAAGTTCTTGTCTAGCTTTTCGGCTTCCATATATGCATCCAAAGCTTTTTTATAATTCTGTGCTACGTATTCACGTGCGCCTATTAGGTGTTTATAGTGAAATTTATGTCTTGTGCTAAATGTGCGGGTCTTATTTTCAAGGGCGGCCATTTTTTCATCAAAGACCTCTTTATCCCCTACCGTCATATAGTAATATGCGGCGAATAAATCATAAAAATTTACGGTACTGGGACTATATGAGGCCTTTGTGTTCTTTTCCAGCTGTGACATCATTTTTTCAGCTTTATTTAGTTCGCCGTAATCTATTTTGCTTTTAAATTCGAATAGGCGAATCATTAAAGCTGCACGTTCATCTTCAGTGATAGGGGCATCATGCAGTTTAAGTTCATTTCTTAGCCTATCCGTAAACTCTGGTGTTGCCCGCACGATATCAGTTTCCAGCGCTATTATATATTCTGTATCATAGCCCAATGCCTTAGCAAACTCTTCTTGTGAAAGACCATGATTTGTTCTGATATAAGCTAGTGTTCTATGGTAAATCAATATCAAGCGCCCCCAATAATAATACGTTATGTATCTGACATATGATGATTTTTTGTCATGTTGTGTCAATTATACACGCATATTATGGAAAGTCAACCCATGTGAAAAATATTTTTCCATAGCGTTTTTAGTGTGACCTCCCCAGAAGGGATACATATCGCTAAGTAGAATATAAAAATAGCTATCGATTATAGCAAAAACCCATCCAGCCGCCCGGTGATTTCCTGTGTTGCGTACAACTCCATATAAGTACCGTCTTCTCTGTGTTCGGACGCAAATACTTCACATGTATTGTGTACTTGGCTTATAAGCCCGCCTTCGCTGTAAGGTATAAGAACCGCTATCTTTTTGCGCATGGATTGCATGACTTTTTCCAGTGCTTGCATTAATTCGGCTAGATTTTCGCCTGTGGCCGCCGATATTGGCAGGGTGTGCTGGGCATTTACATCGGTGGTCAGTAGCGGCTCGGCATCTTCTATGTTTTGGGTGCGCAGGTCGGATTTATTTAAGGCGGTGACAATTGGCTTGCCCATACACTCCAGCTTTTGCAGTGTTTCATATACTACGGCCATCTGCTGGCGGTATGCGGGGTTGGATGAGTCCACAACATGCAGCAAAATATCGGCATATTTAAGTTCTTCCAGTGTTGCGCGGAAAGCCCGTATCAAGTGGTGAGGCAGTTTGTGGATAAAGCCTACCGTATCTGTAAACAGCACTTCTGTGCCGCCTTCGGCTGCTGCTTCGCTTTTATTGCGGAACTGCGATAGGGCGGCTTTTCTTGTTGTGGTGTCCAGCGTGGCGAAGAGCTTGTCCTCCGCCAAGGCATCTGCGCCGGTTAGGGTGTTTAGCAGCGTGGATTTACCCGCGTTGGTATAGCCTACCAGCGCTATAACCGGCTGGCCCGTTCGTATACGCTTTTTGCGCAGGGTTGCGCGGTTTTCTCTCATTTCTGTTAACTCGTTATTTAGCTGGACTATACGGTTGCGGATATGACGGCGGTCAAGCTCCAGCTTTTTTTCGCCGGGGCCGCGATTGCCTACGCCGCCGCGGGCCGCCGTACCTCCTTGACGGGACAGCTGTACGCCCAGGCCCGAAAGGTGAGTAATGCGGTATCTTAGCAGGGCCAGCTCTACTTGGGTTTTGCCTTCTGCCGATTGGGCGTGCTGGGCAAATATGTCAAGTATTATCATTGTGCGGTCCATCACTTTTACGCCCAGCCGCTGGGCGAGGTTGCGCTGCTGGGCCGGCGAGAGTTCGTCGTCGGCTACTATGCCGTCGGCATTTAGCTGCTTTACCAACTCGGCGACCTCATCTACCTTTCCCTTCCCAATATATAGGCCGGGGTGGATGCCTTCGCGCTTTTGGGTTATCACGCCTACCGCCTCTGCACCGGCGGTTTCTACCAGTAATGCCAGTTCTTCAAGGTCTGGTTCGGCATTGTGGCCGTCTTTTTCTACTGCAATTAGTACCAGCCGTTCTCTTCTTTCTTCTGTATCGTACATTCATCATTCTCCTTTTGTGTCTCGACGGTATCATCTCTTTCACGGACTGCGATAAGAACCATTAATAGCGATGGGCCAATTATCAGCCCCAAAATCCCAAAAATCCTAAGCCCAATAAAAATAGACATAAGGCTGGCAAGCGGGTGCGCACCCATTTGCGCCCCTAAGATTTTGGGCTGCAGCACTTGCCTTGTAATGGTAATCACGCCGTAAATCACTCCAAGGCCTATTGCCATATGAAAATCGCCCAAAAGCAGTGAAATAAGTGCCCAAGGCAAAAGAATTATTGCCGGGCCCAGTATAGGCACAAAATCCACTGCTGCCAAGATTAACCCCAACAAAAGCGGGAATGGGCTGCGCAGTATAAGAAGCCCCGTAATGCTGATAATCCCAACCATAGCCATAAGAATATACTGTGCGCGAAAATATCCGCTAACCGCGCGGCGCAGCCCGGCTCTAGTCTGGCGCATATGCCCAACAAGCCATGGCGGGCAGCCACTGCGTACAGTCCTAAAAATAACCCAGCGGTCGGCCATAAAAAAGTACGCGCTGACCAGTGCAAGCACCATTCCTATTAAGAAATTAGGTACCCCGGCTGCAAACAGTAAGGCTTGGTCTAGCATTTCACCGCCAAAAAGGGTTGTTATTGCCGGGAGTATCATCTCTTGTAAATCCGGCAGCTGCAAAGCTTCGGGCAAGGTTTCGTCAAGGCGGGCCATCCATGTGGCTGTGGATTCTGTTATACGGGTAACGATTTCCTCTACATGCTCTGGCGCGGAAGTAACAAACGCGGTCATCTGGCGTATTAACGTGCTTATCAGCCACACACCAAGTGTACCGGTTGCGACGATAAATAACAGCAAGCACACCATAGAAGCCACCCATCGCTTCCAGCGAAGCTTGTTAACCAGAATCCGCACTAACGGCTCCATAATAAGCGCAATTATAAGCCCAAAGAAAAACGGTGCCAAAAGCCCGAATAACAATGTGAAAAAGAGATACACCGCTACTGCTATGAGTGCAAAAAAAGCAGCCCTATCTATCAGCTGCTTGTGGTCCTCAAAAAACTGCTTCATATCACACTTCCTTTCTGGGGGGGGGAAGACCTTGGGGCGCTGCCCCAATCCCCGCAAACTTTTTGAAAAAAGTTTGATCAAAAACTTTATAAGGAATGCGCATTCGCGCATTCCGGGGTTGGAGTGGGGTGTACTTTATTTATACATTATAGTTGTGTGTTTTGCCAAGGTGCTATGGTTGGGTTTTGATACTTTGGTGAAACCTTTTTTATTGTAGCAAATTTACCCCAAAATCGCGCATCGCGCGATTTTTATTAAAGTTTTTGATTAAACTTTTTTCAAAAAGTTTACGGGGTATGGGGCAGCGCCCCATGGTTTTAAGCCACACTCCTAACCCCATGTCTAAAAAAGCCATGCTTTGGCGTTAAATTTGTATTCGTTACTTCAATAATCTGCAAATAATTCCCAATTGCCTGTGTTAGGCTTGGCTTATTAAACCACCGAAGGAGGCACGAATTAACTATGAGCGATTTTACATTACCTACCAATATAAAGCAAATAGGCAGTATTGGTGACGGGTTACGGATTTACGTGGAAGATTATGTGTGTACGTTTTTGCACCAGTACGCGGAAGCAGGCGGCTATGGCGAGCGTCTGGCGTTTCTGGTTGGGCGGCACCTGATGATAGACGGCCAGCCAATACTTTTTATTAGCGGCGCAATCCACGGCAACCATGTAGAGGAATACGATGGCTTCCTGCGGTTTTCTGAAAAAAGCCGAGACTATGCCGAAGCTATGATGGACGAGCATTTCCCCATGATGGAAATAGTGGGCTGGATGCAATCACAGCCAAGTTACGGCACATATCTTAACCAGCACTATGCGTCGTATCATCTGCGCCAGTTCCGTAAGGCGTATCAGGTAATGTTTGTGGTAGACCCGGTGGAAAGAAGCAACGCATTCTATGCGCCTGACCCGGACGCGCGTACCCCGTCAGAGCGTATGGTAGAAACAAGTGGGTACTTTATTTATTACGAAAAAAACACAAACATGCACGAATACATGCTGGCCAACAAGTCCATAGATTATACCGCCGCGGAACCAACAATTATGGAAAAAACGCCGCTGGTTTTCTCTACTCGTGATGAGGAACCTGAAGATGGCAACTCACATGACGAACATGAAGACGAAATGCCATATGTAGATTATTCCCGTGGCTCACGTTACAGCATGGACCCGGAGGAAGTCATAAGGCGGCACCAATCCGAAAAAGCCCGCCGCAAGGTATCAGCCGCGGAGCCGCGCCGCGCCCTTAACATGGTAGCAAGCTTATGTGCGGTGCTGTTTGTGGTAACGTTTGTAATGGGTGCGTGGATAGTGCGAAGTCAAGACCGTATAAGCGAAATGGAGCAGCAAATACGCCTGCTTAACACCGGATACCGTGACCTGTTCGCCCAGATGCACGCAACAGTGCCTGAGGATCTGGGGCCGCTGGCACCCGTTTTTGGGGCAGAAGACCAGCCGTTTAACGATACAGCCGAATACGACTTGCCAACCCCAGAGCCCACAGACCCGCCTGCGTCAACCCCCGAACCAACTCCGCCCCCGCAGGCAACACCCGAACCTGATACCGCCCCCACCGCCTACCAAATACCCGAAACATACACAATCCAATATGGAGACAGTCTGATAGGCATAAGCTTGAGATTTTTTGAAACTGCCGATATGGTAGACGCTATCATGTACCTAAACGGCATAGATGACCCCAACCACATAGTGGCCGGGCGCACTATAGCACTACCAAGGAGATAACTACATGACCCCGGAGTTGTTAAAAAAAAACTGCTATAACGATGATTTAAGCGAACTAGCCACCGCTTTAGCCCATGAGATAAAAAACCCGGCCGCTCTAGCCTTGGCTCATATAAACTTACTGCGCAAAAGGTCAGACCTGCACGGCATAGGCGATACCTGCGACCATATAGAAGAAGCGCTGGAGAAAATCTGCAGCTTGGTACAAGAAATGCTATTTGCTACCTATGGCTCTACCCCTGCCTATGAGTTTGACTTGGCAGATAATTTGCTGGATATGCTAGAAACCTACCAAGCGGCATGGCCTAATTGCGTCTTTAGCCTAGAGGCCCCGGCAGAAGGGCTGGCATATCACGGCGAAGAAACATATGTAAACATCATCATCTCCAACCTGCTTAAAAATGCGGTAGAAGCTACCGGTGGCACCGGGCATGTGATGATAAACCTACACCCAGCTCCCGAGCATGTGCTGGTAGAAATACGTGATAACGGTACCGAGCCCCCGGTGTCAAAACCTCACGCAAGCGGGCTGGGGCTTCATATATGTAAATGGCTGTTAAATCGTATGGGCGGGCGGCTGGAGATGCATTGCCCGCCGGGGGGCGGGTGTGAAGCTAAGGTGATGCTTCCGTAACTCTTTGTCCAAATTGTGCATAGTATGTACCATAAAAACGTTCTAGGCTACGGCCGGAACGTAAAGGAGGACAACTATGCCATACGGATATTTCCCGGGACGCCGCATGTTTATGCGCAGGCGTTTTGTTACGCCGCTAATCCCAAGCGAAGAGTTTGCTTATCCACCGCTTTTCTTGCGCTTTAACCGCTTCTTCCCATGGCGGCAGAGGTATTGGTAAAATAATCGGGTAATTAATACTCGGTTACCTTATTAGGCTTTAAGGGGCTGGCTTGCCAAAAAGTCAGCCTCTTTTTGCATTCGCTGCCAAAATCATGATATAATGTCTTAGAAAACAACTGAAAAATCTGCGGAAACATTAGATTTCTTCCGAAATCCCTGAAGAAATCTATCACGAGAGGACTTAGCCATGTACCAGATAGGAGAAAGAATCGTTCACCCATTGTATGGTGCTGGGGTTATTGAGAGCATCGATGAAAAAGAAGTAGAAGGTACAATGCAAGCATACTATGTGTTGCAGATACCCGTTGGCAACCTCAAGATAATGATTTCCGCCGCAAAAGCGGGGGTACAGGGCATACGCGGCATTCATCACAAGGATGAAATTGTCTCTGTTATTTCCAAAATCTTGGGCGCAGAAATAGACATGCCCGATAACTGGAACCAGCGCTATAAGGAAAATATGGAGCGTATAAAATCCGGGCAGCTATCGGAAGTATCGCTTGTATACCGCAATCTGCTTCTGCGCGAAAGGGAGCGCGGCCTGTCTACGGCCGAAAAGAAGCTTATGACCACCGCAAAACAAATAATACTATCGGAGTTGATACTCTCTAAAGAAATAGACCGCATGGAAGCGGAAAACTTACTCGAAAGCATATTTGGGTAAGGCCATGTACTTCGACGCGCATGTGCACAGTGCCGCCTCACCGGATTCGGAGGCGGACCCTATAGAGGTTATTGCCGCGCTTAAGTCTAAAGGGCTTGGCGTGACGTTTACAGAGCATGTTGATTTTGTGACCCCAATAACAGGCCGTGATATGACAGCTACCGACGTACCTAAGACAAAATGGGGTGTGGATTTTATTTGCGATTTAGATATGTACCCGGCTGGGTATCGTCATCTAAGAAGCGATACGGCATTGCTGGGCTTGGAAATTGGCCTGACTGCCGCGTATCTGGAGCTTAATACCCAAGTTGCCGGCAATGATTACGACTTTATACTGGGTTCTATCCATTATGTTGACGGTGTGGATTTGTATTATGACGCGCCTAAAATGGAACCGGAATCTTTTTTGCGCCGCTACTTGACCTATGCGATGGAAATGGTCGAGATTAGCGGTTTTTTTGATTCTTTTTCTCATATAGACTATATTACCCGGTATGACGAGAGAATCGACAGTATTTTCTATTATAACAACTGCCCCAAGGAGTTTGACGCACTGCTTAAAGCCTTGGCGGACAGGGATTTAGCCATTGAGATAAACACCGCAAGGTTTGGCCATGAAATTGCGGTAAGGCAATTGCTGCCCATTTACAAGCGGTTTGGGGAACTGGGTGGGAAGTATGTTACCATAGGCTCGGATGCCCATGACTTGGCTGGGCTTGGGCGGCACCATGGTAAGGCCGTGGATATGGCCACACAGGCGGGGCTTACGCCTGTGTATTTTAAGGAACGCAAGCGGTTTACTTGTATGTAATGCGGGTGCCGCTTGGTTTTGATACTAATGACGAAGGCGATCCTATCCGGTTTTGATACTAATGGGAAAAGGTTTAAGCATAAATTTCACAATGAGGAAGGGATATCAATGCTAAGAAATTTTAAGCTGCACGTAGAAAAAGATTATCAAGCCATGAGCCAAAAGGCCGCGAAAATTTTTGCTGCCGCTGTAAACGCAGCACCTAATGACGCGTTTGGCTTTGCTACAGGCTCAACCCCTATAGGCATGTACGAGGCTTTAATTAAAATGCACACAGGCGGCGAGGTGAATCTTTCCGCTTTAACTGCATTTAACTTAGACGAATACTACCCTTTAAGCCCGAACGACCCACAAAGTTACCGCTATTTCATGCGTAAGAACCTATTTGACGCGGTGGGCCTGCCTCCCGGAAACGCGCATATACCATGCGGCAATGCCAAAGACCCCATCGCCGAATGCGCCGCGTACGAAGAAAAAATAGCTAACTCCGGCGGCATAAACACGCAAATCCTAGGTATAGGTAATAACGGTCACATAGGCTTTAACGAACCGGCAGAGGGGTTAATGGCCACAACCGGGTATATCCCGCTGGCTGAGGCCACGATTAATGCCAATGCCCGCAACTTTGCTTCCCCGGATGAAGTACCCCGTCACGCCCTTACCATGGGTATGCACAGCATTATGATGGCACGGCAGATAATCCTGCTTGCAAGCGGCGAAGGCAAGGCCGAAATTATGCAAAAAACCCTTTATGGCCCAATCACTACCAGTGTACCCGCTTCGCTTTTACAACTGCATCGCGATGTGATTATAGTAATTGACGAAGCCGCTGCGAGGTTAATATAAAACAAGAACTGCCGCTGGGGTGGATAGTGTCCGCCTTTGCGGCGGCAATGTAGGTACTCATGACAGCAAACAAAGGTTCATTCGTAACGCAGGCCGCCATTTTGGCTATGGCCTCCATAACTGTGCGGCTGATAGGCTTTGCTTACCGCATCCCCCTTACAAGGCTTTTGGGAGATGCGGGCATTGGCTTTTATGCAAACGCGTATAACGCATATGCTTTCGCCTTAATACTTTCCGCCGGCGCACTGCCTGCCGCTATCTCTAAATTGGTTAGCGAGCGCGTTGCCGTGGGGCGGTATTACGATGCCCATGAGCTGTTTAAAAACGCGCTAATGGCGGCGGCGGTTATTGGGGCTTTTTTGGCGTTGATTATGGGCTTTGGCGCAAACTGGTTTACGAGTTTAAGGTTTTTTAATCATCCCGGGGCGGCATATGGCATGCGAGCCTTGGCCCCGGCTGTTTTTGTTGTGACATTTCTGGCTGTTTTGCGCGGGTATTCGCAGGGTATGAAAACAATGATGCCCACCGCTTTCTCACAAGTGTTCGAACAGATTTTTAAAGTAATTTTTGCCCTTTGGCTGGCACATGTGTTTTACCGTAGTACCGGAAGGGTGGAGGTTGCAGCTGCCGGGGCGGCGGCTTCTACCGGAATAGGTGTGCTGGCCGGGCTTATATTCCTGATAGGTATTTATATGCTGGTGGCCAAGGATTTGAAGTCGCGAGCCGCCGCCAACGTACGCAATATGCCTTTACACGGCCGCGAAAAGCGAGAAGACCAGCTTAAAACATTAGCCAAAACCGCGCTGCCTATTATCGCAAGCATGGGAATCTACAGCATTGCAACTCTTATAGACACCGGTATGGCAGTGGACCGGATAATGGCCTCTGATGCGTTTACCCGTGGCGAAGTTGATGAACTGGTGGGCCAGTTTACCGGTAAGTTTTTATTGCTTACGCTTTTGCCGGTATCGCTGTCTATGGCTTTAAATCAAGCGATTATCCCGGAAATTTCTTCTGCCAAGGCAGTTATGGATTTGGGGGCGGTTAAGCATAAAATTAACACGGCTTTCCGTGTTAGCATGGCCCTTTCTATCCCCGCGGTGGTGGGGCTTGTTGTGTTGGCTGACCCTATTCTGCTGCTGCTTTTCCCGAACCACCCGGAGGGTGGGTGGCTTTTGCGCTATGGTGCAGTAAGTATCATTTTCTTGGCGCTTGTGCAAATATCTTCCGGGGCTTTGCAGGGCATGGGCAAGGTAAGGCTGCCTATGATTGCAGCGGCTGTTGGTGTGTTTATTAAAATCCCGATTAACTGGTTCTTTATGGCCGTGCCTGAGATAAATATTATGGGCGCGGTTATTTCTACTATTGTATGCTATGTGGTCGCGACGGTTATTAACCTGTATTTCCTGCATAAGCATACGGGAGTGTTGCCGGATTATGTTGGGGCTTTTGTTAAGCCGGCCTTTGCTGCCGTGGGTATGGGTATGGCTTGTTTCGTTACTTACCATGTGGCCAGTATTATTGCGCCGGATAGGGTTGCTGCCGTGATGGCACTGCTTATTGCTGTGCCGGTGTATTTAGCGTTTATGTGGATGATTGGCGGGTTTAAGCCACAGGATTTAGAGGCTATGCCGTTGCCTAAGGCTTTACGGAAGTGGTTTTAATGGCACCATCATAAGCGGGCGGACTTTCTCATATATCCCGTTAAAATCCGAAATAGGTAGCGGGCTTTCCCCAAGTCCGCATTCGATTGTATAACCGGGGCGGTTAAAGCTTTCTATAAACCAGTCGCGGTAGCCGGCATGTGAGGACTCGCTTGGCACGTCTTCTAATATATAGCCGCTGGCTTCGGATAACTGTGCAGCAAGTTCTGCCGCGCCGGGCGGCATGTAGTGGCGGTACCGCCAGTAGATTTCTTCGCCTTGGGTGTGCAGGCTTAGGGTAAGCATACAGTTTGTAGACATTGTATACGCGGCCATGGCCATGCTTTCAGGCTCGCTTAGGGGGTGGGGGCCTACGTAGTCCCTTGGGCCGGGGGTTGTGTAGCCACGGGTGTATTTATGAGTGCGGGCTAGGTCCCAGCCTGCGGGATAGTTGGAGTTTAGATCTACACCGCGGGCATTGGCTTTCCATGCCGGGTTGCCGCCGCTTACTACGATATCTACGCCATCGGGGTTTACCATGGGTACAAGATGTAGGGTTATACGCTCGTACCATGGGCTATTTGGGCTGGCGATGGGTTCCTTTCCGCCGGTGTAATTTTCCCACGCGGGTTGTATTTCCCGCGCAATATCTTCTGCGAAACGGGTCAGGATTACGGATGTTATCCACTCGTTGGCGTGGTGGGACGCATTGTACATATATGAAACCGGGCCGCAGCCAATGGTTAGTGCGTGGATGGGGCGGTTTTTTAGGCTGTAGCCAATTATTGAAACATCTATGCATGGGTAAATGGAGGCCAGGCGCATTATACTGGCCTCTTGTATTTGGGATGTAAATGGGATGGTTGTGGGAATAATTGAATGCATTATCTCGCCTCGCTCTGACATTGCTTCGCCGCTTTGCTTCCAGTTATGATGTAATTGCTATTATCCTATCATATGCAACTCAATGCGAATGTTGCCAAGCCCATACGCAATATACATGTAATGCGAACGCTTTCGCAATAATATATGAAGAGGTGCATACATGTCCCGCATAAAGCTTTCCAATAAAGCCCTTGCCTTGCTTTCGGTGGCAACGGCCACGCTGGCCTTGCTGGTCTTGGCCGTAGCCCTTAACCCGCCTGTCCCGTCAGACAGGCTCTACAACAATATGTACATACATGGCGTAGCTGTAGGCGGCCTAACTCCAAGCGAAGCCGAGGCCGCACTGATGCAGCAATTCCAGCCCGGACTAGACGAAAGGACAATAAGCTTTACCTACGAAGGTGAAGAGGTAGCGCAATTAAGCTACAAGGACTTAGGTATACGGCTGGATTTTAGCGCGGCGCTGCAAGCCGCAAGGGATTATGGCAATAAACGTAGCCTGCCTGCCCGCATTGTGCGCCTGATGGGCCGCCCTCATAAGATAACCACACAGCCCGAACTTCGATTTGACCGGGTGGTTATAGATGCGCGGTTTCAGTCTGTGATAGATAAGCTTCAAACCCCGCCTACAAACGCTGGTTTTGCTTATGAAGACGGTAAAATTGTTGTTACGCCTGAAGCGGCTGGCATTGCCGTTAACTTTGAAGCCGCCGTAGATGAATTTAACAGGCTGATGGCATCTCTTTCCTCTGGCGTTATAGCTATGCAAACAACCCCGGTACAGCCACGCTTTACCACTAGCGATATAAACTTTACTGTGTCCGAACTTGGTTCTTATTACACGGCGGTCGCTGCGGGTCAGGAAGACCCCCGCGTGCGTAATATACAGCGTGCATCTGACCGTATTCACAATAAGGTGCTGTATCCGGGGGATGTGTTTTCTGCAAGCGCCCTTATGGGCGTACATTTGCCGGGCAGCGGCTATGAGGCGGCTATCGTGCTGGTAAGAGGTGAACCCTCGGAGGATATAGGGGGTGGGATATGCCAAGTTGTAACCACGCTTTACAATGCTGTGCTTATGGCAGAACTTACGGTTGTGCAGAGGCATAATCATTCTGCTAGGGTTAGTTATGCGGAGTATGGCTTCGATGCCACCATTGCAGGCGACTATTATGATTTGAAGTTTAAAAATAACACTGCACACCCAATACTTATTACCAGCCGCTTGCAAGGGTTGGCTTTGGAGATTAGCATCTATGGCTACGAGACGCGGCCGGCTAATAGGAGTATACAATTTTCGTCCCGCCGGGTGGATATCATTCCGCCGGAGCCCTATAAGGAAGTTGTGGACGCGAACTTGGGCCCCGGAGAGCGGGTTATTACACTGGAATCGCAAATGGGGTACAGGTTTGAGGTGTTTAAGCATATTTATGTAGACGGCCGGGAGGTTGAGACGGTTAAGGTTAATACTTCTTCTTATAGGCCGCTTCAGGGGATTATAAGTGTGGGGCGGAGTGAGTGAGTGTGAGGTGCCTCCGATTTTGTTCTTTGGGTGATGACAGGGGTGCAGGGGCAGGGCTATATCATGCACTTGTACCAGAAGCACTGGATTTTGCATGCAGTTTATGATATTATTCATTTATCAAAGGGGAGTAGTTTCCGGGCCACCCTTACCCGGAGTAAAGTCGTCAGTACATGGGGCTTATCCCATCGGCTTTATTGACATCGGTGCGAAATATTTCACAACGCCTGTGATGTTTAACAAGACCTTTGCCAATACTATATTGGCAAGGGTCTTTTTTATTGCCTTGCCAGAAGGAGGCAACATGGGAATTTATAACCAATCCAGCGAGGCGGTACTTGAAGCCCTTGGTACATCAAGGCAGGGGCTTACCCCAGATGAAGCAGTGAGCCGTTTAGAAAAATACGGCCACAATGAACTGCATCAAGCCGAGAAAACACCACTATGGAAGCTAGTGTTGGAGGCTTGGAAAGACCCAATGATGATTATCCTAGCTATTGTTGTGATTATAAAGGCGGTGCTTGGCGAGTTCGTCGAAGCCGCTGTTATAATGGCTGTGCTGGTGGTTAATTCTTTGATTTCTGTAATCCAGACCAGAAAAGCGGAAAGTTCACTTGAGGCCCTGCGCCAGATTAGTGCGCCTATAGCCAAAGTGCGCCGTGGTGGGGAAATGGCTTCAATACCCGCGAAGGAACTTGTTCCCGGTGATATCGTGTTGCTGGAAGCAGGGGATCTCGTACCTGCCGATGGTAGGATTATTCAGTGCCATGCTCTAAAAGTTGACGAAGGATTACTTACCGGGGAGTCCGAACCGGTCTTGAAGCAAGAAGGTGCATTGGAAGGAGTTTGTGCTGGTGCAGAAACTCCAGCGGCCGAGGAAAACCACCTCGTCGTGGCCGAGGAAAACCACCTCGTCGTGGCCGAGGAAAACCACCTCGTCGTGGCCGAGGAAAATCACCTCGTCGTGGCCGAGGAAAATCACCTCGTCGTGGCCGAGGAAAATCACCTCGTCGTGGCCGAGGAAAACCACCTCGTCCTAGCAGACCGCAAAAACATGGTATACAGCGGCACCATAGCAGTGCATGGCCGTGGCGAATTTCTTGTTACCGGCACAGGAAAGCAAGCGGAAATTGGCAAAATCGCCACATTAATAGAAACGGCCCAAGACCGTCAAACCCCACTTCAGCGGCGGCTTGAAGACTTCAGCAAGAAGCTTGGGCTGGCAATTATGGCCCTGTGCGCGCTTATATTTGCAGTGCAAATTGCCCGTGCCATAACCGACGGGGGTGAACTGCGCGACGTAATCCTAAGCGCGTTTTTGTTTGCATTAGCCGTGGCCGTTGCGGCGATTCCGGAAGCGCTTAGTTCTATTGTCACGATTGTGCTGGCAGTGGGTACAAAAAAAATGGCTGCACAAAACGCCATTATACGCAAGCTTCCGGCAGTAGAGGCACTGGGTAGTACCGGGGTAATTTGTACAGACAAAACCGGCACACTTACCCAGAATAAAATGACGGTGATTGATTATTTCCTGCCCGGCGGCATAGGGGCCGAGGATAGTATATATAGTAAGTCAAAGTCAACCCCTGACTCTGATAGCAAAATACCTGAGATATGTAAATCGCTATTGCTGCCCGCAATGGTGCTATGCAATGACGCTATTATCAAAGCCGATGGTGTAACCATTGGCGACCCTACCGAGACGGCGCTTCTTGCTTTCGCCGATAAAAACGGCAAGCCGCACAATGAAGTCCGCGAAGCTTATTCCCGCTTGGCAGAACTGCCATTCGACTCCGAGCGCAAGCTGATGAGCGTGGCCGTGAAACAACTCGCCCCCGACGGCGCGTGCAAGGCAGATGACATACAAATTTTCACAAAAGGTGCGCCTGATGTTCTGTTTTCCCGTTGCACTCATGTATTGATAAACGGCGAGGCTGTCCCCATTACTGCCGGTCTACTCGCCCAATTTGAAGCAGCCAATGACCAATTTAGCCACAAGGCCCTTCGTGTGTTGGCCTACGCCACAAAAATTATTAATCAAAAATCCGGTTTCGATATTAATGAGAAAACCGGAAACATTACGCCTAACAAGGAAAACCACCTACCAATAAACGAGAAAAACCGTCTAACGTCAATCGAGGAAAACCACCTCATTTTAATAGGCCTAACCGCCATGATAGACCCTCCCCGTCCGGAAGTTTATGAGTCCATAGCCGCCGCCAAGGCCGCCCACATCAAAACCGTTATGATAACCGGCGACCATAAAAACACCGCCTATGCCATAGCAAGCGAAATCGGCATAGTAACAGAAGGCGACATAGCTGTAACCGGCGCAGAACTAGATGCCATGACCCCGGAAGAACTGGAAGAAAAGCTTCCCAGCATATCCGTATACGCCAGAGTTTCCCCCGAAAATAAAATATCTATTGTAAGGGCATGGCAGCAGAAAGGCATGATAACCGCCATGACAGGCGACGGCGTAAACGACGCGCCATCGCTAAAGCAGGCCGACATAGGTGTGGCTATGGGCAGCGGCACAGAAGTATCCAAAGACGCCTCCGCAATGATACTCACAGACGATAACTTCGCATCCATCGTAAGTGCCGTGGCCACAGGCCGCACCATCTTTGACAATATCAAGAAGGCCGTGGGCTACCTATTCTCTGGCAACTTGGCGGCAATCATCGCTATACTTTTTGCCTTTGTAATGGGATGGGATAGCCCGCTAACGGCCTTGCAAATCCTCTTCATAAACCTTGTAAACGACTCTATCCCCGCAATAGCTCTGGGACTCGAAAAAGGCGAGAAGGCAGTAATGAGCCGCCCGCCTCGCGATATGAACGAGGGGATCTTTGGCGGCGGACTGTTTACAAGCGTTATAAAACGCGGGATTCTTATTGGCGCGGTGGCTATAGCGTCACAGTTTATAGGTATCACGTGGTTTTCGCCTGCGGTGGGCGGGGCTATGGCCTTTACTACTATTATCCTTGCGCGTACCTTGCAGACATTTTCGTCCCGTTCCAACAGCCAAACTATTTTTGGGTTGGGTTTTGCCAGTAACCCGTATGTATTATGGGCTGTTGTTATATGTCTTGGGATTTATGGGCTTACGATACTACCGGGATTAAGAACTGTATTTCATATCCCGGAAGTTTTTACGGCTTTGCATTTTGGATTAGCGTCAGGGCTGGCTGGTTTGGCAGTGCTGGCAATGGAAGTGGTAAAGTGGATTAGTAACCGGCAATGATAAATCTACATGCAACAAAAACAGCGCCTTCATCACGTGGATGAAGGCGCTGTTTTTGTTGCTGTATATGGGTTTGGGGGGGCTTATTTACCGTCGATAATATCCGATATACGTTTCTCACGGTTATGTCTAGCCATATCCTTATTGTATTGGTTGGATTGTGCTTTATGCTTCTTACCTGCGCCTATAAGGCCCATAGATGCTGCCCCTGTTAACGCTACGGCTCCAAAAATCGCGAGGCTTATTTGGATTGGGTTGGTTTGAGGATTAACTATTGTACTTCCGGTTCCACCGCCGCCGCCTGCCGGGCCGGTTTGAAGCGGTGTCCATGCGGCTGTGAGTGTTATATCGTTGTTTACGGTTAGCGGGAAGTTAACTGCCGCGTTATTTAGCCGCCAGCCCGCGAATGTATGGTTTGCGCGTGTTGGAACCGGGGCTTGGGCCGCTGTAATTTGAGCGCCATGGTTAATCGTGCGCAGGCCTGTTTCCCCTGTTGGGAAGTTGCCATACGGGCCCGCTTGGAATGCTACTACACGGGTAGGATGTGGCGTTGGGGACGGCGAAGGTGATGGAGTGGGCGACGGAGTCGGCGATGGTGTAGCTGCCACAGCATTCCATACAGCGTTTAACGTCATGCTGTTGTTTGCTACAAAAGGCGCGACAACGATTGCGTTATTAAGCGTCCAGCCGCCAAATGTATAACCGGCACGGGTTGGAGTTGGCAAGACGGGAATTGTAAAACCCGGCGGGCCTGTAAATGTTGAACCAAAGCCGTAAGGAAGGGTGCCGCCTGCCACACTTAGCGTTACAGTTAGATTGGGTGCCGGTGTGGGGGAGGGTGTCCCTGTTAACATGCCGCCCACATGTAAACCTGCATGCCCCGGAGGGTTGTTAACAAATGCAGGATTATCACCATGCGCGGTGATAGAGCCATTAAAATGACCTGAGGCATTGGTTGTAAATTGCCAGTGGCCTGTTGGGAGTACCCATCCGGAAGAGATGGTAGTTACCCTGATACGGTAGGTGGCGTTTGCGGTGAGGGGGACTGTAAAGCTGACCCACCCGTTTGCGGCATTGTTTACCGCTTGTACATTTGTCCAGTTGGTGCCGTTTAGCCGCTCTAGTACAAATGTTGCTGTTCCCGTAAATGGTTCTACTACGCGCGGGGTTTCATAAAGGCGCTGGGTTGTTTTTCTAAATGAAATAAGATTAGGTGCTGGTGTAGGCGATGGTATGGGAGAAGGAGTTGGTGATGGTATAGGTGAGGGCGTCGGTGAAGGAGTTGGCGATGGTATAGGTGAGGGCGTTGGCGAAGGAGTTGGCGATGGTATAGGTGAGGGCGTTGGCGAGGGGGTAGGTGATGGGCTTGGCGATGGCGTAGGTGTTGGCTGCCCCTGTATTGCGGCAAAAATAATGTTTCCGTCGGCAATTTCTGTATGGGTAGCGTTAGCTTCGTTTGGACCCCATATATAAGTAGTATTATCAGACATTATTTTTACACCCGGCCTGATAAAAGTTGTTTGGGTAGTGGTGCCAGCCATACTGTCGGCTTGGCGCCCATCTTCGACTCTAAATGTCGTGCTGGTCATGGTGCCTGTAATGCGATAGTAAAACGCAAATACATCTGTAAGGGTGTCCGTAGTAATGCCGGGACCCATTAAGGAGAAAACGTCATATGAAAACCCGGTACGGTTGCCGCGCATAAGCCAAGCATCGGGTGCGGGGCTAAACCCCCCGGTGCTAAGCAGTATAGAAAATGGCGCGTCTGTAACGCGTATAACCGATGTATTGGCGGGCGGAGTTATATCCGCGTGTGTATCGCTGTCTACAGGGCGGATTGCAGTGTTATCGTATGACATTACTATGCCAAAAAGCGAGAACCCATCCGGTGCCCTTGCAGATACCACCATCCTATGTATTTGATTGCCGCCATACTCGCCTACGGCTTCATGGCGGATATGTACCGAAGGCATATCTGGGCGGTTGACTTGGCCAATATCCGCAAATAAGGCAAACGCAGACGCTATCGCAAGCGCTGCCCACAGCGTTAAAAACATTGCTATGGTCTTTTCTCTTTTCCTTAGAAAGGTCTTCATTTTTTGCACTCCATTCTTATATAAATCTGACATTTTGATTATATCAGCTATGTCAATGAATAACTACCGACTCTCTCATCCAATTTTGTCAAATTCGGGATTTGTCAGAAATATCTGTGTGCAAAACCCCAGTAAAATCAGGCTGTCTGCAGCTTTTATCCGGTTTCCTAACAAAATGGTTAAATATGAATATGTAATTACTATAGGGCTCGCTACAATATTCCGGAGGTAATATCCGCGTGTAAATCTATAAGCGGCGCTATGGGTGTCAGGCGGATATTTGTGCCGGGCAGGTATGTTGTGATATATGGGTCTGTATTCCAACCGGCCGGGGGGAAAGGCCAATAGAAAATATGTTGGCCGCCTATTTCTTCCCAACCTATGTGGAACTGCCCCACGCTTACCTCGCCGCCGGTTACATTGCCGGGCCATAGCGGTAGCAGTGTTGGGACGTTTTCGCATTGGTCTATATTTATGTATATGTAGGTCACGGTAATGCCGGTTAACGTGAAACTTGTTGATGGTATGCTGATTGATTTGACTTAAAATCAAATGGAGCTGATAAGACTAAGTGATTCCCTAGATGACAATCGAATAAACAGCTTAAATAACTTTATCAGAGGTTTTTATAAGAATAAAAAACAGGCGATTGACGTGCAAATAGCTGTAGTCAATCGCCTGTTTCATGATGTCCATGCTAAGAATCATAATACATCATAATCGGTAAGGTCAAGACATGTACAATAGGTGCTCATGTAGAACCCCCCGGCACGGAATGCCCTTTGCTTACGTTATGGTTTGTTACCGAAATAACATGATCTAGTTGTCTTGAAAAAGCCTGAGGTTTGTCAACACGCCATCTGTAATATACATCTCAAGCCTTGGCCTTGGCAAAGAGCCAAATGGCGCACGATACACTATCATATAAAAAGATGAAAGGTCAGTAAGGGTAGTTGGTTCGCCAATGGTTGCTATAATATCTTCAATGGTTGTTTCATGAAAGCGAAAACCAAAGGGCAATGTGTAGTCAACATGTTCCCACCATGGGGTGCCTGTTGCCCTAAATTCTACTGATGACAAGGGCAATTCATTCATGGGCATATAATCGTCGGCATGGTTTGTCGACCTTACGTTAATATCCATTCTAATTGCTAGTTCGTCGTCACGCCAGTGGAAGCCTGTACTGGCCGACTGCCCGCCTGGTCGTATTAGTCGATACATATCATGATGGGTTAGGCTTAGTGTAAAGTTTTCTATAATCACGCTAAGCGGTGTTATACCAAGTTCGTAATCCACACCAAATATGCTAAACGCAAAATCAAATTCGATCTCCTGTTCCGGATCTTCTGCTACGGGGTCTGCAGGCGGCTCTGGTACCGTTGGTTGCTCATCTTCGTCGTTATAATAATCCACAGCATTGTCAGATATATCTGCATCGAAGACATTAGCGACCTCTCCGGTATATGCATCATAAGTCTCTTGTGTTATTTGCGCATCTGTAACTGCCGTGTCGCCGTTGTTACTGCAAGCCGCTAAAGCAAGCAACACAAATACCATAATCAATAGCTTCTTCATAAAAAAACCTCCAAAAATGTATTAGTAGTTCACTGCTAAATCTAAAATAAGCACCGGGTAATAACGGTTTTCGGTTGTCCCGTCACCGAGTCTGCCGTCACTGTTATATCCCCAAGCCCATAGGTTGCCGTCAGAAGTCACAGCCAAAGAGTGACGGTTCCCTGCCGAAATGGCTACTACATCTTCCATAATCCTAATAGGATATCGGTGGATTCCTCCATCTTCACCAATGCCAAGTTTACCGTTAGCATTACAGCCCCAGGCCCATAAACCACCGTCAGCGGTTATAACTAAAGAATGATAGTACCCTGCCGAGACAGCTATGACGTCATCCATAACCCTGATAGGAATGAGGTGGTGTGGCGTCCTAGTTCCACAGCCAACCATACCACGAAAGTTACCGCCCCAAGCCCAAAGTCCGCCATCAGCACATATAACCATAGAATGTTGGTACCCGGCAGAAATGGCTACTATATCATCCATAATTCTGATAGGGGACATGCGATTTCCTCCTGTCGTGCCGTCCCCTATACGCCCACCAAGCCCGCTTCCCCATGCCCACAAACCACCGTCAGCGCCTAGCGCCAAAGAGTGAAAGTCTCCTGCCGAAACAGCTACTATGTCATCCATAATCCTGATAGGATAACGGCTTCCTCCACTGACACCAGTGCCAAGCCGGCCTTGAGTATTGCTGCCCCATGCCCATAAGCCACCATCAGCGGTTACAGCCAATGAATGTGTGTTTTGTATTCGACGCGATGCCGAAACATATACAACATCATCCATAATTTTAATAGGAGTACCATTGCCCTGAGTCGTACCGTCACCCAACTGCCCGACATTATTACTACCCCACGCCCACAAGCCGCCATCTGTGCATATAGCAAGAGAATGGGTACCCCCTGCTGATATGGCTATAAAATCATCTGCAACCCTTAAAGGCGTAAGGCGACCTTCTGTTGTGTTATCGCCAAGTTGCCCGTGAAAATTGTTGCCCCATGCCCGTAGGTCGCCGTCAGAATCTATAACCAAAGAATGGCTGACCCCTGCTGCAATGGCATGTTGTGGGCGGATACCCGGATAAACGGCATCGCCGCCCTGCGAAATGCTTGCCTGTGGCCAGAATATAACTGTTACCGCAATTACCGCAGCAAGCACAACGCCGCAGATTATAAGCGCAATTGTACTTGTACTTAGTGCCGTGCCACCTGTTGTTGTGTCACCTGAGGGTGCGCTTGAATATTCAGTAGCGTAGTCGGCCATGTCATTCCGCATTTGCGCTTGTACTTCTATCGGAACAAACATCATTTCCATAGCTTCGCGTATAATCGGGGCAAGTACAAGAGGGATACCCCAAAGTTTGATGCCCTCTTTTTCAGCTTTTTCCTCCAAATGCTGCCCGAATTTTTGTCCTAGCCATAGATAAGCGGGTTTTTATTGTGTTTTCGTTTGTCTCAAGTGCCGCCGCTATATCCATAACGGTAAGTTGTCCATAATAAAAAAGTAGTATGCAAATGCGTTGTTTGTCAGGAAGATTATCTATAACGGCCATGATGATTTTTCGGTTGGCCTCATCATCAAGAGCTTTATCGGGCATGTTCTCTGGGTCATCATCTGCGATTGACAATAGTTCGTCTTCATCGTCTAAGCCTATCAACCCTTTATGCCTGCCAAAAAACCGATTGCATTTGTTTGCTGTGATTTTGTTAGCCCAGGCATAAAAAGCGGTGGGGTCACGCAAATTGGATATTTTTTGCTGTATGGTTATAAATACCTCTTGTGTTATATCCTCTGCATCTTCCGGGTTTTTTAGTATCCGCAAGGCGAGACGGTAAACACAATTGAAAGCATCCATGCATAACTCTTCAAGTGCGTACACATTACCTTGCTTTGCCTTATGAACTAACCTTATTAAGCGTTCGGGCTCCATTTTTATATAGCTCCTTCCTTACATGAATTTTGCCCTCTATTTATATAGATACACTAAAAAGACGTGAGGTTTGGTTTTAGCTAAAAAAATATACGCCCACACTGACAGCACTTTTGCCGTAAACATGGGCGTACACTTTGCGTATTGCTGAGGCACGGAATGCACATTGATTACGCTTTATCCCTGTATGAAAAAGGGGCGTAGGGGTTCTCTTCTTCATCTTCCCCATGCGCTTTCCACATAGAATGCTCCCGTGTGTGCGGTGCTTCATCAAGTAAAAGCAATATCGCTCTATGCCGTCCTTTATGGGGCGGCATTTCATCTAATAGGATAAACTTGCCATCATCATAAATCCCATCGTAAGCGATAATGTTTTCATTGAATCTATATCTTCAACCCATTCGGGCATTTCTGCCAGAAGAATCTGAAAAAAGATAAGCAGGGTTATTTGATCGTCATCGAAGAAAATGCTGTCGCTGTCATGCAGTATAAGTTTTTTTCAAACTCTGATACATAGCGCTTGCTCCTTCATCTCTAATGCCGCGCTACGTGTAGCGCCTGTAATCTCCGCACCGCCTATAAGCCTTGCTAGTTCGTCAATCATATCTTCAAACCCAAGCGGGTATACAGACGTTACAGTCCTATCCCCTTCAGTTTGCTTCTCTATCCTAAAATGCGTATCGGCCATGGCGGCAATTTGCGGCAGGTGCGTGATGCATAATATCTGCCGGTTGCGGCTTATGCCGCGCAATTTCTCGGCCACTTGCTGGGCGGTGCGCCCGCTTATGCCCGCGTCTACCTCATCAAATATTACCGTACCTATGCGATCTGCATCTGCCAATACGGTCTTGATTGCAAGCATAACCCGTGACATTTCACCGCCGGAGGCTATGCGTTTTAGTGATTTTAGCGGCTCGCCTGGGTTGGGGGAGATCTGAAACTCTACTTCATCGTTGCCGTCCGGCCCGAAGGCTGTTTTGCGGGTTACGTCTATGGCTATTTGCGCCTTTGGCATGCTTAACTCTTGCAGTATTTCCTGTATGCGGGCGGCTATGCGCTTACCGTGCATGTCGCGCAGGTTGTGCATCACATCACATACGGTGGTTATTTCCGCTACCAATCCGCGCATTATTCCTTGCAGGCGCTTTATTTCTGCCTCACTGTTTTCTAAATTTTCTAAATTTCGTGTTAACTCTGCTTGTTTTTTTAGTACGGCTTCTACTGTGGGGCCGTATTTCTTTTTTGTCTTGTATATCACGTCTAGGCGGGATTCTATTTTGTCTAGGGCCGCCGGGTCACCGTCCAGTTCGTCGCGGTAGTTGCGTAAGTCACGGGTTATATCTGTAAGCTGGGCTTCAATCTCTGTTAAATTTATAAGCATTGGTTCGCGGGTTGCGTCCAGCCTTGCAAGTTCTGCAACTTTTGCCTTGGCTCTAACAATCTTGTCTAATGCGGAACCTTCACTCCCGTATAATAAGTACACAGCTTCAGAGGTATTGGTGGTTAGCTTCTCTAGTGCCGAAAGCCGGGATTGGCGGGCCGTTAGGTTTTCTTCTTCGTTTGGCGCAAGGGCTGCCTTTTCTATTTCTGCAAGCTGAAATTTCCATATCTCAATCTGCTCGGCCCGCTGGTTGCCTACGCCCTGTATGGCTTTTAGCGCACGGGCATTTTCTTTATAACGTTTTAATACTTCCGCCAGCACAGCTTTATGATTCTCCATCTCTTCGCCACAGAACTGGTCTAAAAGAGCCATTTGCTTATTGGCATCTAGCAAAGACTGATGCTCATGCTGGCCATGCACATCTACCAATAATGCACAAGCTTCTTTTAACATACCCGCTGTAACCGTACGCCCGGCAATACGGCATACAGACTTGCCGCCAGCCTGCATAGTCCTTTCCAAAAGCAATTGACCCTCCCCGGCAAGGTCTATACCCATGCCAGAAAGGGCCTCTATAACAGTTTGGTCTTCAATTTCAATAATACCCCGCACAGACGCGAAATCCGCGCCGGTACGCACAAAGTCCCGCCCTGGACGCTGCCCAAGCAGGAAGTTTATTGAATCCACGACGATAGACTTTCCCGCGCCTGTTTCGCCTGTAAGAATGTTAAGACCCGGGGCAAAGTTAACCTCTACTTCGTCTATAAGCGCTACGTTCCTGATATTTAGGGTTGATATCATCCCAACCGCTCCTTAAGCGCATTGGCCTTTTCTTCACTTGTTATTACGCAGATAACGGTGTCGTCGCCAGCAACACAGCCCAAGATTTCCTCAATCTCCATCTCATCCAAAGTTAGGGCGACGGCCATGGCCATACCGCTTTTGGTGCGTACAACCATCATGTTGCCAGCATAGGCGACAGATGTAATACTGTCCCTGAGCAGCCTGTCCATGGCATGCTGGGTAGGCGCAGCATATCTTAGCCCCTTGGGCGTACGTTCCAAAGAAAGACCAAGCTCACGGATATCGCGGCTGATGGTGGACTGGGTTGCGCGTTGCCCCACATCTGCCAATGCTTGGGTTAGTTCTACTTGGCTGGCAATATGGTTTTTTTGAATCAGTTCCAATATCGCGGCGTGTCTTGCGGATTTCATAACATCTCCATCCAATAAACATATTCACAACGCAAGCAGTGAAAATTGGCTGCGCCAGCTTTCACAATATTTTCTTCCTTCGCAGTGTTTCATAAAAATGCGTGGATGTTGTTTTAATAATTGTGGCCCAAACCGGGGCACGGCTTATTTCCACACCCTCACCCGCCAAGATATCTGCGCGTTTCTCCCCGTCCAGCAAAAGCAGGGCCGCATGCCTTGGAACAATGCGCACGGTGTCTGTAGCGGGTATGACCCACGGGCGGGTGCTTAGGCTGTGGGGGCAAACGGAGGTGATTACCATCATCTCGCCATAAGGCGCAAGAATAGGCCCGCCTGCAGAAAGATTATAAGCGGTGGAACCTGTGGGTGTAGCTACAATAATCCCATCAGCCCGTATATCGTCCATATGCGTTCCGTTTACATATACATCAAAATTTTGAAGCCTGCCGTTTGCGGATATAAATACTTCGTTAAGCGCTAGATTATGGAGTGACAGCGGCTCTGCCGTTTGGCCGTATGAGGCAGTAAGCATCAGCCTCTTTTGGCGTTCGTACCGCCCGGCCAGCACGTTTTCTAAGGAAATAAGGCCGTCTTGCCGGTCTGCGTCGGTAAGAAATCCTAAGTTGCCCATATTAATGCCCAGTAGCGGTACATCTATAAGCGCGGCGGCCCTTGCTGCCCTCAGCATTGTGCCATCGCCGCCAAGCACCACCCAAAAGTCGGCCTTTTGCCCGTCGGGGGCTATTGTCACGCCCCGGGCTTCTAAAAACCCGCTTATTTCGCGGCAAAAGCCCGGGACTGCTTCTTTATCTTTGTTGGCTGCTATGCCTACAACGGTGATTTCGCTATCGTTTAACTGCTCGCGAAGCCGCGACATTATGCTACGCTGTTATAGCCGCGCCTGTTTACTCTGAAATTGGATTCTTCTACCCACTCGGCTATCAAATCATCAAACAACTCTGCACGTCTTTGTTGGATTTGGCTTTCCCTGAAGCTTTCTGTGGCAACGTCCGGGTCGGGTTCTTCACGGCTAACCGCATGGAAAATGAGGTAAATCATCATGCCGCCATCGTCAAGTTCTATGATACGTGTATATTCGCCAGCTTGAAGGCCCAGCAGGTACTCTTTGTCGTATTCTTCGAATAAATCTATTATGTCTATCATTGATGTGGAAGGCACTTCTGGCTCTTCGTCATCATCGTTCTCATCACCGTCTTCGTCATTAAGCGGGTTAAACTGCCGCACAATGTCTTCAAACGGCATGGTACCAATTAACTCATACGCTTCTTCTATCTCTTCGCGTTCGAACAGCATGACCATTTGCACTTGTAAATCCAAATAGCGATATAATTCATCTTCCAAATATTCCTCAAGAAGAATGGCAAATTCGTCTTCGTCTATAGTGATACTGTCTACCGGCAAATATATATCTGCCAGCCTTAGCTCTAGTGGCCATATAGCAAACAACTCTGCCAAGCGCTCATCTGTAATAAAGGGTATCGTATCAAAGCCCATTGACATAATGTTCTGCGTCCTGATTTCCCAGTTGACTTGTTCTTCCGCCATTTCGCGTTCTTCATCTGTGAAATCTACATCATGATATATAGCTCTGTCACGGATGGCTACAACTTGCTGCAAATGCTCTATTGCCATTTCTCTGTCCCACATAAGATCATTAACTGCCCTAAAATCGTTGACAGATATGCGGCCGCCATCGTACCGCAATATCCATCGGCTGTCTTGTGTTGCCCAAATGCCGAAGCCCACTGCAAACACTATAGCCACGCTCACCAACAGCGATATCACGCGGAAAATCATTCTGCGTTGTTTCAGTTGACGTTCCAGTTCCATGTTTTGATGCTTTCTTTTTGCCATTGTTATATCTCCTTTAATTGAATTTAAAGCTATGCCATGATTATTTGCGCCACTATTGATTGCGCGTCTAAACCGTACCGCTTAAATAACTCTGCCCGGCTTCCTGCTTCAATGAATACGTCCGGGAATGCTAGCATTTGAAAATGCGGCAGTTGCTTTGGAAGCGCGCTTAGAGCCTCTAAAAGTTGAAAGCCATAACTGCCTATCCGGGTTGCGTCTTCTAATACATATACCGCTTCGTACTCGGTTAATCGGCGGGCAAGTTCTTTGTCCAAGGGTTTTATGAACCTTGCGTTATAGACGCTTGGGTCATGACCACCATCGCGTAATATATCAGCTACACTTAGGGCTGTACACATCATTGTACCCACAGATACCAAGGCCATACCCCTGCCTTTGTGAATTATCTCTGATTGGCCGTAGACTATAGGCCGGGCGCCGGTGCCGGTAGTGGCGGTGTCACGTGGGTAGCGTATAGCTACCGGGCCGCTAAGGGTTAGTGCGAAGCTTAGCATTGCCTCAAGTTCCGGGCCGTCTTTGGGGGCTAGTATTGTTAAGTTAGGGATATGAGAAAGATAGGCTATATCGTATATCCCTTGATGAGTCTCGCCGTCTTCGCCTACAATCCCGGCGCGGTCTATCGCGAATATTACGGGCAGGTTTTGTAGTGCAACATCGTGTATAACATTGTCATATGCCCGCTGTAAAAAAGAGGCGTACATAGCTACAACCGGTCTTAACCCGCCTTTGGCTAGTCCAGCCGCGAAGGTAATTGCATGGCCTTCCGCAATCCCTACATCGAAGAAACGCTTAGGGAACTGCTTTTCGAAGGGCGCTAATCCTGTGCCGCTGCTCATAGCTGCCGTTACCGCTACTATTTTATCATTAGCACTTGCATGTTGCATCAGCGCCTTGGAAAAAACATCGGTATAAGATGGAGCAGATTTGCCGCCTGTGGGCTTACCTGTATCCACGTCAAAAGCGCCTACCCCATGGAACCGCGTGGGGGAACGTTCTGCGCTTTCGTAGCCTTTGCCCTTCTTGGTAAGCACATGCACCAGTACCGGGCCACGGATTTTCTTAACACCCCTTAGCATTTTTAACAGTGCCGGGATGTTATGCCCATCTACCGGGCCAAAGTAGCGGAAGCCCATTTCCTCAAATAACACGCCGTGTAATAATAGGTATTTAAGCGAGGCTTTGGCTGACTCTATCCCGCCGGATAAATGCGGCCCAACAACAGGCAGCTTGTCCAATATGCTGTGAACGCCCTGCTTTGCGCCTAGATATAACGGGCCAGTGCGCAGGGTATTCAGATGGCGGGATATTGCGCCTACGTTTTCGCCTATAGACATTTGGTTATCGTTAAGCACGACAATAATGTCTGTGTCCGAACGGCCTGCGTTGTTTAGCCCTTCGTAGGCTAGTCCTCCTGTCATAGAGCCGTCGCCTATAACGGCAATGACCTTTTCGCGATTGCCGCAACACTGGTTGCTACCCTGTGACAAATTGTTTTTACGACAGGTACATGCATTTTGCCGCAAATCCCGCGCAATAGCAAGCCCCAGTGCCGCGGAAATGGACGTAGAACTATGCCCCGTACCAAAAGCGTCATGCACGCTTTCGCCGGGTTTAGGGAAGCCGCTTAGCCCGTCCAGCTTCCGCAGGGTATGGAAACGGTCTTTCCTGCCTGTGATAATTTTATGTATATATGACTGATGGCCCACATCCCAGATAATCTTATCCTTGGGGGAATCAAAAACCCTGTGCAAGGCCAGCGTTAACTCAACCACACCCAAATTACTGGCCAAATGCCCGCCTGTATCGGCAATGCTTTCTACCAAGAAATCGCGGATTTCAGCGGCAAGGATGTCCAGCGCTTGAGGAGTAAGACGCTTTAATTTTCTGGGGCTGTTAATATATTCGAGTAACACAGCTTCACCTAATTTGTTATAGTTTTAGTACACCGGGAACATATGATGTATCGCAAGCGCCACTATAATCCCCAAAGCCGCCCCTGCAAAAACTTCAATAGGGCGGTGTCCAAGAAGCTCTTTGAGCTTGGTATCTAACTTAATGCCTTGGTCTTCCAGTTTCGAAAACAGGAAATTGATAGCCTCTGCCTGTTTGCCTGCCGCACGGCGTATTCCTGCCGCGTCATGCATAACCACCAGCGCAAGCACCGCACATGCCGCAAATATTGTTGTTTCAAAGCCTTCGTGTAACCCTACAGACACCATAAGAGCCATAGCCAGCGCGCTGTGGGAACTGGGCATGCCCCCGGTACTAAAAAACAGTGCGGTTGTCCAAGATTTTGTGCGCCAACGGTCAAACAGCACCTTGAGTACCTGTGCAACAGCCATTGCCGTTACGGCGGTTAGTAAATGCCGGTTAGCTAGTAATGTGGCAAAAAAATTTGGCACTGGTTCATCTCCTGAAGCATTACTTTGTTCTTACAATGGCTTGTGATACTAAAGTGCTTAGTGTGCCTGTTCTGCATGGGATTCGGCCCACTATTTCATGAACTTCACGACTGAGGTTTTCGTATTCGGCCCGGGCAGTATCTAAGCCATAGATGGTTACATATGTGGATTTCTGATTCTTTGAATCACTGCCTATTGGTTTGCCCAAATCTTCGGCAGTGGAGGTTACATCCAAAATATCATCCCTTATTTGGAAGGCAAGGCCCAAAACTTGGCCAAGCTTTGTGATTTCTTGTATTAATAGAGTATCGCCGCTGCCTATTATTGCCCCGGCTTCCAGTGCTGCTGTAATCAGGCAGCCGGTTTTGCGGCGGTGTATTGCGGCTAGGGTTTCGGCACCTATTGGTTGGCCTTCATTTATGATGTCCGATACCTGCCCGCCAACCATGCCGTTTACTCCAGCGGCTTTTATAACACAGTTTAGGGCTTTTGCCGCGTTTAAGCTTTCTTGAGATGGGTCGCATATATGGCGCGCCATTACTTCCACGGCCAAACTCAGAAGACCGTCCCCGGCCAGTATGGCCATTGCCTCTGTATAGGCCTTATGGCATGTGGGCCGTCCACGCCTGAAATCGTCGTTATCCATCGCGGGCAGGTCGTCATGCGCAAGTGAATAAGCATGAATCATCTCTATCGCGCAGGCGAAGTCCAGAGCGGTGGCGGCATGCTGACTGCTTATGTCTGCCTGACCGGCTACGGCCTCGTATGCTGCCAGCAGTAACATAGGGCGTAGGCGCTTGCCTTCGCCTAAAGCAGCGTAGGCCATTACTTCTCTTAGAAGGGGTTCTTGGCATTCGGATATGATCTCTTCGAGACGTTTATTTATTTTGTTATACACTGGCTTTTGCCCCTTCGCTAAACGGCGCAAGAGCAAATGCCCCGTCCGCATCTTTTTGCAGTAGCAAAACTTCCGTTTCGTAGCGGCCTAAGATATTACCGCAGTCTTCGGCACGGGTCAGTCCTTCCTTATAGAGTTTAATGGATTCCTCTAAGGTGGTGGCGCCGTCCTCTATCTGTGTCACTATTTCTGTCAAGCGAGATAGTGATTTTTCGAATGATTGCTGTTTTTTTGGCATTGTGGTGTCCTCTTATTGTGGTTTTGATACTTTGGTCAAAGGCGATATATTTGGTTTTGATACAAGTGGTAAAGGCGTTATTTGTGACTAAGTCTTAAAATGTAACCCGTTCCTATACTATGGCTGTTGATGCGCGACCTCCACAGCAACGTGCCCGTCTGCGAAGTGTAGGTTAAGCCTTGTGCCTATATCCAATTTTGCACTTATTACAGCTTGCCCTGCTTCGTCTTGTACCAGCGCAAAGCCACGTTTAAATGCGGCATATGGTGACACTTTTTCCAAAAGCGCCGCACTGTGAGCAAGAGTCTGTCTTTCTTGGGCTAAGCGGTACGCTGCTTGCCGCGTTAGCCGGTCAAGCAGCGCCTTGCCTTGGGTGTAGCGGTTTATTATATTGCCTTTCACAGCGTTATGAAGCGCATTATATTCGCCGTACAGATATGCCACCGCTTGGGCATGGTCATAAGCCACCGTTTGCGCCGCTGCCGTAGGGGTTGGCGCGCGCCGGTCTGCAACGAAGTCGGATATTGTTATATCGGTTTCATGGCCCACAGCGGAAATGACAGGTATCTTGGATACCGCTATCGCCTTGGCTGTTACTTCCTCGTTAAACGCCCACAGATCCTCAACAGAGCCGCCGCCACGGCCAATAATTATCACGTCCGCTTCGCCCCATGCGTTTACTTCTTTTAGGGCGCGTGCCAAATCGGCTGCGGCATCCTGCCCCTGCACTTGAGCCGGGGCTATAACTACGCGAATGGCTGGATTTCGTTCTCTAATAACACGTATAATATCTTGCACGGCCGCGCCCGTTGGGCTGGTAATAACGGCCACGCAAGCCGGATAAGCCGGGATAGGGCGCTTGCGCGACTCTTCGAAAAGGCCCTCCGCTTGCAGTTTTTCTACAAGCTTGGCAAAGGCCAATTGAAGGCCGCCTATGCCTGCCGGTTCCATATACTCTACATATAGCTGATACTGGCCGGATTTTTCGTAAAGGGACAGCTTGCCATATGCGATAATTTTTTGCCCGTTTTTAGGGGCAAATGATAAGCCGCCCGCATAGCCTGCAAACATTACACAGCTTATGGCTGCGCCGGAGTCCTTAGTAGTGAAGTACATATGCCCGGACGAATGCGCGTTAAAGTTAGAAATTTCCCCTTCTAAAAACAGCCCTGCAAGCAAAGCATCCGCTTCCAGCATCTGCTTTACGTAGCGGTTTACTTGAGTAATAGTAAAAACCTGGCGTGTGCCGCTAATACTGCTAGCCACGCCCGGTACCCTGTATTTCCCGGGCAACATTGCCCAGTACGCCGTTAATAAACGCGGGGGATTCGTCCGCGCCATATGATTTTGCTAGTTCTACGGCTTCATTTACAGCCACGCCAAAGGGTACATCCGGCTCGCGCAGCATCTCATATATAGCAAGCCTCAAAAGCGCTAGGTCAACCTTATTAATGCGTTCGATATCCCAGTCTTTTAGAAAATTTTCGATGACACCGTCAAGCTGAGCCTGATGCTCAAGCGCACCCCACATAACCCTGTCTGCATATGCGGCATCACGGCCCGTAGGGCGAGGCCCTAAAAGGTCATCGTTCAAAGAGTCGTAGTACAGGGCCTTTAACCATGCCAAGGTTTCCGCATCCATTGGATTGTGAAAGGGCATCTGGAATATCAATACAAATGCGTGGCGCCGGGCATCAGAACGGCTCATAGATTATGCCTCATTTCTCACATCTTGCGTTTATTTTCATCTACCAAAGCAGCTACGCTGATATTTACTTCCGCCACGGCAAGGCCGGTCATTGTCTCTATTGCGCCCTTAACCCGTTGCTGGACTTCACGGCTGACTTCTTGCAGCTTTGACCCAAATTTTACGCTTATTACTAAGTGAAAACTTACCGTGCCGCCCGTAACTTTAACCGCAACACCCTTGGCCATATGCTTGCGTACAGTCTTGCTATTGATGTTGTTAGAATAGTACCCGGCCAGTCCTGCAACGCCTTCGGCTTCTAGTGCCGCTGTGCCTGCAATAACTGCCAATACGTCATCAGCTATGCGGATTGCGCCTGTGCCTTCAGATTTTAACTCTGTCATGGCTAATTCCCTCATTCCTGTTTAAGAATATGCAAACTAATGTGATTTTAGCTTTGCCGAGACTGTTCATCATTAAGTTTGCTATAGTCAACGGGATTATATCAAAATCCCCGGTTTTTGCAACGCAATTGACAGCGATTAATTTACTGCATATAATTAAATATATGTGACACTTTTGTGGCGCCATAGCCAAGTGGTAAGGCAGAGGTCTGCAACACCTTTATCGCCAGTTCAAATCTGGCTGGTGCCTTTAATATAAAAACCCGCATAGAAGCATAGCTTCTATGCGGGTTTTTATTAAGCATATATTATGCACAATTAATACCTTAGCGTACGGGTTTTGGCAAAACACTCACACCCCACAAAGCACCACCTCAACCCAAAATAAATCCCCAACAACTTGTATATCTAGCCCTCCGCCCATAAGTTCTACAAGGCTTTTGGCGATATAAAGCCCCAGTCCGCTGCCTTCGGTATGGCGGGCCCTGTCCCCACGTATAAACTGTTCTGTAAGAGCACCTTCGGACATTTCTATGGGGGCGGCAGAGGTGTTTTGCAGTGTAAAATGCACTGTACCGTCATTGGGCATGGGCGTGATTTCCGCAAAAACGCGAGTGCCTTCTTGGGCGTATTTTGTTACGTTTGAGAATAGATTCTCCAGCGTGCGGTATAGATGACGGCTGTCTGCAATCACCATCGTTTGGGCTGGCTGTGCATTTTCTGCGCATGCCCGGGCCGTAGCTTCCCGGCATACATTTGCCGTTTCCGTCTGGCGGATTACCAGTGTTAGCCCGCGTTCGTCAAAGCCGTCTTCAAATTCGCCTGCTACTTGACCTACAATTTCGGCCAAGTTTAGTTCTTGCGCTTCTACCCGCAAGTTGCCGGTCCCGGCTTTTGAGGCTTCCATTAAATCCTCTATCAGGGTTTTTAATCTTGAGGATTTTCGCACCAGTACATTTATATATTCTTTTGCTTGCCCCTGTAGGCCAACTGCCGTTAACAAGTCAACATAGTTGATGATGGAGGTCAGGGGCGTTTTTATATCATGGGACACATTGGTAATCAGTTCACTTTTAAAACGTTCGGCCTGAATTTTATCTGCGCTTGCCTTATCGTACTCTGCCTCCAAATTAAACATATGGGCGGCGCAGTAAGTAAAAGCCCCAAGTGTGGCAAGCGAGAATACCAGAACCAGCGGGGCGCTAAAATATGCAACAAGTAATATCAATTGCCCCGCAAGCAATAACATTGCAGAAAAACCAACGGGCCGCCAAACTGAATAAACACTGAAAAAACGTACCCAATAAATAGTTGAAAACAAAGTCCCATCTCGTAGCCTAGCTACCAGCTCCCCAAGTGCCAGCAAGGCCAAAATATATGCAATCATCGGCAGAATAACGAGATTCGTCCATGTGCTGCCCGGCATAAGCGGCGTGACTGCCCAGTTACTACCCCATCTCACCAATTGCCAAGCTACATTGGCACAAGCGGCAAACCCCGCGCAGCAAAAAGCCAGCAAGTACAAATAATCAACTCGTCGCACCGGGTAAGCAGGCCGGTTGGAGCGAATTAATTCGAAATCAGCCCCGGCCGCCGCATGATGCCCTGAGGGGGGAAACGCGTTGAATCGTTCGCGATTTCCCCCTTGGGTGGAACTGCTTCTCATTGAATTTGTTCTTGCCAGCCAAATTGAAAGCGCAAAGGCCGCCAAGCAAACCGAAAGCAGTAAAAAAGACGGCGCTTGCCCAAAGTTAAACCATTGCCCAATTAGCCAGCCAATTTGTGCGTTAAATGTGCGGTTTCCGGCTCTTACAAGTGAAACGGCGCTTGTAAATCCAACCGCCGCCGATATAAATCTTATGGCGAGTAATATAGAGATACCGGTACTTTTCATGAGAGTTTCACTACCTTATACCCAAGACCGTAAACTACCTTCAAATATCGCGGCTCTTTGGGGGTGATTTCTATTTTTTCACGGATATGGCGGATGTGAACGCTTACTGTTTTGGATACGTGGAAAGCCGGTTCGTTCCAGATGGCTTCATATATCTGAGTAGATGTGAAAACCCTGTCCATGTTGGACATTAGCAGGCGAAGGATGCTGTATTCTAAGGCGGTTAGGTTTACAGTTTCGCCTTCTGCCTGTACCAGTTTTTTATTGTCGTCTAACATCAGGCCTCCGGTTTGAAAGATGCCGGTTTGGGGGGCTGTGGGCTTCATTCCGCCAAGGCTTGCGTATCGGCGCAGGGCCGCTTTTACTCTTGCCAATAGTTCTACTGGGTTAAAGGGCTTAGTTATATAATCGTCACCGCCCATATTTAGCCCCAGTATGCGGTCTGTGTCTTCGGATTTGGCCGAAAGAAAAATTATAGGTACGTTACTAAACTCTCTGATTTTTACCGCGGCTTGTAAGCCGTCTACGCGCGGCATCATTATATCCAAAAGTATTAGGTGAATGGTTTCCCTTTCGCTTTGGCTGTTTGGTGCCTGCCATGCGGTATCGCGGTTTTCGGTAGCGGAAGCTGCGTAGGCACGGGCGGCTTGTATGGCCTCATGGCCGTCTTTGGCTTTTATAACGCCGTAGCCATCTTGGCGCAGATAAATCTCCAGTGCGCCAAGGATATCCGCGTCATCGTCGCAAATTAAAATGTTATAATTCATACTAATCACCACGCTAGTAATATAAACCCGCCTTTATTGTCAGCGGATAATAAAAATTCCAGTTCGTACGGTACGTATATCATACCGTTTTCTGGGACTTGGTGCATTATCTGATAGGTTTGTCCGCTCTTTTCGAAGCTAATATGCCCGTAATTGTGGATTTTTGCGATATATTCCTCTAATACGAGATTATTGCGCTTCATGAAGTATGCGTGAACGCGCCCTACATATCTAAAATGCCATGGCTCGAATGCTATCCCTGTTATTTCTGTTGCATGTTCCGGGTAGCGCAGTATCAGCCCGTAGCGGTATGAGTTTGCTGCAAGCCATTGCCCCTCGCGGGTGTACGCCATTTCCATCATGCCTATACCGGGGGCAAGTATGTCTGCGGCAAGCCCCGTATGATGTTCGCTATGCCCCGGTGGTTGCACGAACGCGCTGTTTGAGCCGTCACCATATAGTTCCATTTGGGCATCATAACTGCGGAAACCGCTGGACACGAAAAATGCAGCTATTTCTTCTTGCCTTGCCGTAGCAAACATTTCTGATACGGCCCGTAAGGCTGACTCGTGCAGGTACATACCATCAATGCGGCTTACGTGTACGGTCGGCCATGCGCCTACAATCAGGCCGCTATATGGCATGTATTGTAGCCCATACCGGCGGTTTATAAGGGCTAGATAGCCGGTATCTGTAATTTCGTTTAAGGGTACGCTTGCTAGCTGGGTGCTGTTAGCAGGGGACACATTTGTGCTGAATTCATTGTCTTGTGAGTACTCGGATTCTTGCCATGGCTGGACGGTGTAGTGTAATCCGTTTTGTTCCAGTTCTGGGTCAGAATCTGAATTACTTGAAATTGATGCAATTATGATAGCGGCCGCCGCAATGGGCAACAGAAACACAGCAAGTGCTCTGCCTGACAGTTTGCGCCTGCGGCGGCGGTTGGGGCGGCGTCTTTGGTTATTATAATCGCCCTTATAGGTTTTTTTTATAGGTTCCAAAATCTCATCTCCTCATATTGTGTTGTGAAATCATTTAAGAACAACTCTTGCCCGGGAGGGACTGGTTCTAATTTATTTAACTTTATACCGAGAGTATAAAATGGCAAATTTAATTTTATGGCGTGTAAAGATTAAGATTTATCAAATTCCGCATACTATAGTAAATGCGCATTCAAATCAGCCTTAGCAACTGTAACTCACCTGTTATATACATGTAATCATCCTTTAACCGCATATGCGGCTATGTGGAGTTAAAATGATACCACATACTAACGCGAATTTATTCGCCTAAAGATAAAACTGCATCAAGAGGTGTACACTATGAAAATTAAAAGAATTGCTCCAATGCTCGCAATTTTAGTACTAGCTATTTTTATGTTGGCCTATGCAATGCCAGCATGGGCTTCCGTAGGCGAAGATGACTATGATGGCTTGCCAAGAAGGGGACGCGACATAATTTATTCCACAGATGGATGCGACGCGTCTGATATTGATGGAGATTATGATTGCGATTATACGAACGGGCATGATTATTCCACAGCCGTGGCGGTTGTAAACGTGAACGGGGCAGGCAATGGAATGACACATATATCCATAGCAGGCCATGCCGATATAGAATTTATTGCGTTCGCCACATACTACGAAATGGAGTTTTTTGTTATGCCACCGGAAGGCACGCACTTTACCCCCGAAACATCCCTTGCGGTATCGGGGGGCGTTCAGGTTACTTTCGGCCCTGTGGTAAGGGGGTGCGGGCGGCTGTTTTTCGTTATTTCGGCGTATTACGGCGAGAGCGATAATAACACCGGCACAGATATCGGCAACAACGTATCGGAAGCCGTTTCAACTGTTGATATAATTTTCGACCCAGGCAACGGTCTTTTACCGTATGGTGAAAGCGGTTCCTTAAGCGGCCCGGCAGTGCTGTTGGTTGCCAATGGGCCAACCCCGTACGCACCGGGGGGGTTCGATTTTGCTGGATGGCAGCATAATGGCGTAAACATTACTTTTCCATTTCATGCCGCCGCAAGCATGACTCTTAACGCTGTATATGAGCCGCGGCAGGCAAATACGGACACAGCAACGGTATACTCTGTAACTCAAAACGCAAATACAACCGCAGCCAGTGAGGAATCTCAAGGCGAGACAGTGCCGGAGGCCACAACATTTGATATGTACGCGGCAGTATTCGATCCTACCCCCGGCGCGTTCGCATCAGGGGAAACTGGCCTGCGATCTGGTGCTTACGGCACCTATATAAGTAATATCCCTGTGCCTACGCGAAACGGATATATATTTGGTGGCTGGCGTTTGCCTAATGGAAATACCCTATCCGGCAATTTAAACTTGCGTGGGGACATCGCTCTTGAAGCTATATGGAGTGCGGACCCAACGGTAACTCCGTCACCAAGCCCCTCACCGAGTCCAAACCCAAGTGCCACCCCTGCCCCCGGCAACACCGGGACGCTCCCCAACCCTCAAACAAGCCCGATAAGGGTAAGTTTAATGATTTTTGGCACAGTAGCTATAGCGGGAATAACTGCTTTAGGCATTATGAAAGTAGGGCGTAAGCATATGGCTGATGCTAGCGAGTACCGCGTGAAAATGGCAAGATATAACCGTGAGAAGCGGATTGCCGGTTTAATGGATGACATGAAATAAAAGAAGCTAAAGCGATATGCAAAACTGCAATAATACGAGATATAGAAAGGGCGCAGCCCGGAGGGGCCCGCAGGCTTAGGATAATCTAAGAATCGCGGGACGCTTCTGGCTGCGCCCTTAACATAAGTAAAAAAGGCGAAGTTATATAGTCATTATACCGGAAAATCCCCTTGAAATGGTTTTCGGGGGTAGGAATGACTATAGCCCAAAATGCTCTTCTAGCAATTTCAATGTATTCTCTACTGTGCTTTCTTCACTTCGTACAATTTGGAATAGATTATGCCTTTTAGCTTCCTCAAATGTTTTTTCAGCATCAAGTCTGAATACTTCATCTTGTTTAGCTATCTTTTTTTCTGGTTCGTTTAGCGACATAATCCAATCTAAATAACTTTTATGGTCGTCGCGTGAGCCATAATTTATAGTAGTGACTAAGCTTGGAGAGGCTAGCAGGCAAGCGATTCTTTTGTAATCCGAAATTTCGACAAGCAGTTCCAACGGTGCACAGATATCCGTAATCACTTTATTGTTTTGAGATAATTTTATAAGTTCAATAATCACAAATTCCATAAATTCATCGTTTAAGTCCCGCCCAGACCGTTCGGCTATGATTTCTTCAGCTGGCCTATTAAAATGCGTGTCCCAATCATATTTTTCTTGCTTTTTATGGCGGTTATCACGCTTGATTTTTAGCGGTTGATATTGTTCGTCGCAAATTGAAGCCCACATTTTGAATGGTTCACCGTTATAATTCTCATCAAACCATATAAAGCCATACTTTTCCGCTAAAACCTTTGACATCGTTGTTTTACCGGCTAATGCCGTCCCCGTTAAGAAATATACATTTTGCAGACTATGTTTCAATATATTATTCGCTATATTCACGCTGTTTACCATTCCTTTTGCATAAGCATGCTTGTCCCGAATTTTTGCCCATACCCACACGCGTTATATAAGTCAATAGCGTCTGAATTCTTAGTATTTACATAAAGCCTTAAGCCCGCAGTGTTTAGTTCTTTTGATAGGATATCTGCTTCTACCATTAGGGCGTGTGCCACACCCTTTCGCCTGTAAAGCGGGTTAACCCATAAATCATCAATAAATAGCCAGCCTTTCTCATTTGACGGGCCAATTTTGGGAAGATAGTTTAGAAATATATATCCTACAAAATGCTCTTCTATCTGAACAGCAAAAACGTAAAATGTCTGTGTTTCTAATGTCTTGTAGCATGAAGCAAAATCTCGTGTTTGTATTAGCTCATCGGCATTCTTATAGCGATTATGTTTGCGATAAAATACCATATCATCAAACATATAATAGTTATCCTTGTTAACTTTAATAATTTTCACTAATAACCTCCTTGCTTGCCTTATTGACAAGCAGCGTCAACCACTAACGCCCAAGGCCTCATCTATGCATCGCTATCCTCGCGATAGCGTTGCGTTAATACCTTCAGTGCATCGCTAAGACCAGTGCGATGTTCGCGCATTCGACCTAGACCTTTTTTTATGCGTGCGTTTTCCAGAAATGCGGCGGCACTTTTTGCGGGCAGGGCGTGGGCTATGGCTTCGTTGGCGCGTTCTAGGTCATAATCTTTGCGGTAGTACTCAGCCAGTTTTGTCCATAATGCAGCGTTGTTGCGGCCACATTGGGAGATAGCTTGGCGTAGATGGCGGATAGCTTCGGGCATGTGAGAATGACCATATGCCGCATAAACTTCAGCTATTTTTTCATGGTGAGGGGCGGTTGAACTTTCGCTTAGGGTGGCTAGGGCTTTATCATATTGGTTTAGCTGCTGGTATGTTTCGGCAAGCTTATGTGTATATAAGGGGTTTTCTGGGTCTAGGGCTTCGGCTTTTAGGAAGTGGATTAGGGCTGATGAGTAATCATTTTGTTGATATGCCATTAGGCCTTGCAGATATTTATAATTGGCAGTTTCGTTTGGCGGCTGTCCACCTGCATAGGAGTAGCCGCTTGCTGTTTGAAGCATTTTCATCGCTTCATCGTGGTTGCCGTTAAGGATTAAGGCTTCAACGTAGTGCAGGGTTATTGCGGCACTTTCCGGCTGGGCTGCGTGGGCCTTGGCCAGCAATTTTACTGCCTCTGCGTAGTTTGAGAGTTGCATATTGGCTATGCCCATATTGTTTATTAGCGCCGGGTTATCCCCGTACGACAGTGCGCGGCGGTATAGTGACAGAGCCTTGGCCGGCTCGCCACGGGAGATTAAATTGTCTGCGCGGTCTTTCAGCTTTTCCCATTCTACGCGATGTTCCCAGCGCTCTAGGTCGGTTTTTAGGGCTGCTAGTTCGGGTGCGCTAAAATATTCGGTGATATTTAAGAAGGCTAATAAGCGCTTGCTTGCCGGTAATATTGCGGGCAGGGTCCTTACTTTTGCTGCTATTTGCGTAATTTCAAGGCTTGATACCCAAGTGATTAGATTGTCACTTATCAACTCATCTATAGACTCACGCCAATAATGATAAGCATGGTAAAGTGCTTCCTCTATGGAATAGACCCGTATTCCCGTGGCTTTAAAAGTATAGGGTGTATTAGTAACATCTTGTGAAATACATAATTGAAGCATAATCAACCTCGTAGCGGTTATATAGCCGCCTTTATATTTTGTGACAGAAGCTGGCCACAAAACTCGCCGCCGTCTGCCGAGCCAATTGCTGTATTTATCACCAAAGCCTTTGATACATCGCTAAGGGTTGCGCCGCAAATCATATCTTCTGTACCTGCACGGAAGGCATTTTCCGGGATAAATAACGTATCAAGCCCGCCGCACCGCCCGCTTAACTGGCCTATTATATCCTGCCCAGTTAAAAGCCCGCTAACAGTTACGCCATGCCCATAAAAATCGTTTTGGATTACATGTATATCTATAGCAATATCAGGGAAAGACTCCATAAAGAGTTTTGACAACTTAGTCATAAAATCCCTAGCGGCTTGGCCGGTTACGACGCCTATTCTTGCCTTAGCAGGCCTCTCTTCGCTTATGTCGTGAAACAATCCGGCTTTTATGTTTTGGTTGGATCGTTTCCGCCACGCTGCGCTCGCGGCAGGCTCTGATTCGCTCCTTGCAATGGCGCGTGATTGTGATTTAGCCTCCCTTAACGCCTCGCGGAATTCGCTTTCAAACAGCGCCATCATCCCAACTCCATTATCTAGCTGTGGGAAATTTTCATATTCATCATGTTCCGGCACAGGCTTGCCTGCCAGCACATACCATTCATCCGCCAAGAAAACAAACTTACTGCCGGTCTTCTCCTTGCACCGGGTCTGCCACTCATCCACTTGTGTAATAACCGCTACCGCGTTTTCTTTGGCAAAAGCCTCTAATGGGTATAGCCCATCCCTGTGCCGCGTAAGCCCAACCGGCACAACTGCCAAACTTTTTGCACAGCCGCCCAAATCCAGCAACCGCTCGATTGAGTAATCCAGTGCAGCGCCGTCGTTTATCCCCTTACATAGCACTATCTGAAAGTGCATATCAAGCCCTGCTTGGCTAAACTGCTCAAGCACCTCAATCAATTTTGCTGCCTTAGGGCTGCCCATCATTCGCTGCCGTAGTTCCATGTCGGCGGCATGCACACTTATCCTAAGCGGAGAAAGACGGTGCTTTATAATTTGCCTTATATCATCGGTGTTTAGGTTAGATAGAGTGATGTAGTTCCCCAGTGCAAAAGACTGATAAGGGTCATCATCCTTAACATATAATGTATCCCTTAACCCGGGTGGCTGCTGGTCCACAAAACAGAAAATACAAGCGTTAACACAGCGTCTGTCTTCGCCCATGCTGCCCGTAGCAAAGTTTAGACCCAAATCATCGTCGCCATCTGTCTCAATTTCCAGTTCCCAAATCTCGCCGTCAGCCTTTTCAATTTCTAATAAGAAGCATTCATTGGGCGAAACAGCTGTAAGCCAGCGATAATCCAACATATCCTTTATCTCTTGCCCGTCAATAGATAGGAGAAAATCCCCTGGGGCCAGTTCCATTTCCCAGGCAATACTGCCCTGCGTAACCGACACAATTTCGTGTTTCTTCATATAATGTCCCTTTGCAAATTATAAAAAAGCCTTCTAAGCCCCATGGCCCAAAAGGCAATTATATTCGGAAAAGAAAAAGCTAAAACAATAAATAAAGCTATTGACAATAAAACCAGCTTCTGATACGCTTTGGAACCGATTCGCCATTTTTGTCAATAGGACTGTGTCCAAGATTTTGTCAAAGATATCACATTTTTAACGTCTAAGCAAGAAAAATTTATTTCCATCACATTAAAAATAAAAGTCGGAAGTATTTTGCCTTTGGCAGAAACCGCAAATTTATTTTTGCCTAGAATTAGTTTGAAGAAATAAATTTACTAACTATATAAGGGGTTGTTGCACGTGGAGAAGTACAGAATCCGCCCTTCAAAAGACCGTGGCCCAAGCCGGGCAAGCTACTCGCGCATTGGCGAGGTTTTGGACATTCCTAATCTGATAGAAGTCCAAAAGTCTAGCTACCAGTGGTTTCTTAGGGAAGGGATAAAGGAAGTGTTCCAAGACATTTCCCCAATAACAGACTATAACAATAACCTAGTTCTAGACCTGATAGACCTATCTATGGACGACAAGCCCAAACACACAATAGAAGAATGCAAAGAACGCGACGCGACTTACGCGGTAAGCTTGCGTGTTAAGTGCCGTCTTCACAACAAAGAAATAGACGAGATTAAGGAACAAGATATATTCATGGGCGATTTCCCGCTTATGACCGAAAACGGTACCTTTGTTATAAACGGGGCCGAAAGGGTTATCGTAAGCCAGCTTATGCGCTCTCCCGGTATCTACTACGATATCGACTACGATAAAGTAGGTAAGCAGCTGGTTTCTGCCAGCATTATCCCTAACCGCGGCGCATGGCTGGAGTTTGAGTCCGACTCCAACGATGTATTCTATGTACGCATAGACCGCACCCGTAAAGTCCCCGTAACTGTTCTAATCCGCTCTCTTGGTGTTGGCACAGACGAGGAGATTATCGCAAAGTTTGGCGAAGACCCAAAAATCATTGCTACAATAGAGAAAGACATCGCAAAATCCTATGAAGAAGGCCTGCAAGAAGCTTATAAGCGTTTACGCCCGGGTGAGCCGCCAACGGTAGAAGGCGCGGAGACTCTTCTAAGAAACATGTTCTTCGACCCTAAGCGCTATGACTTAGCCAAGGTAGGCCGCTACAAATTCAATAAAAAATTGGCCCTTAAAGCCCGCATTACAGGCAGGGTCTTGGCTGCCCATGCCATTGCACCTTCGACAGGAGAAATTATTGCGGAAGCCGGGACGATGATTACAGCAGAGTTAGCCGATATGATTCAAGACGCAGGCTGCCCGCATGTAGATGTTGCTCATGACGAAGAGCGCTCTATCCGCGTGTTAAGTAACATGACCGTAAACATCGATCAATATCTGGAGCCATATGGCTTAACCGCTGCGGAGTTTAATATCCGCGAACGTGTGTACTATCCTGCTCTGGAATCTTTACTTCAGGCCAAAGACAAAGACGAACTTGCGCGTCAAATCAGGCTCAACATGCACCGCCTTATCCCCAAGACTGTTCAGTTTGAAGATATGATGGCCGCCATCAGCTATGGCCTTAACGTAGACAATGGCATCGGCCACAAAGATGATATAGACCACTTGGGCAACCGCCGTATCCGCGCGGTTGGTGAACTATTGCAAAATCAGTTCCGTATCGGCCTAACCCGTATGGAACGTGTGGTAAAAGAACGCATGACTATTCAGGATATGGATATAGTAACCCCTCAAGCGCTGATAAATATACGCCCGGTAACTGCTGCCATAAAGGAATTTTTTGGCTCGTCCCAGCTTTCCCAGTTTATGGGTCAAGTTAACCCGCTGGATGAACTGAGCCACAAACGCCGCCTGTCGGCCCTAGGCCCCGGCGGGCTTAGCCGTGAACGTGCGGGCTTTGAAGTGCGTGACGTACACTCCTCCCACTATGGGCGTATGTGTCCTATAGAAACGCCGGAAGGGCCGAACATCGGGCTAATCAACTCACTGGCAACTTATGCCCGTATCAACGAATATGGTTTCATTGAAGCTCCTTACCGTATAGTTGACACCTCCGGCCCTGAGCCGATAGTTACAACAGAGTTTAGATACGTAACCGCAGACGAAGAAGAGAACTATATTATTGCCCAAGCCAACGAGCCTCTGACAGAGGATGGCCGCTTCGTGAACCGCCGTGTAGAAGGCCGTTTCCGTGATGAGATTAATGAGTTTAACCGCGAACGTATAGACATGATGGACGTTTCACCAAAGCAAATTGTATCAGTAGCAACGGCGCTTATTCCATTCTTGGAAAACGACGACGTATCACGTGCGCTAATGGGAAGTAATATGCAGCGCCAAGCCGTACCCCTTATAACATCAGAGGCCCCAACAGTAGGCACGGGCATGGAATATAAAACCGCCCTTGACTCTGGTGTAATGCTGCTAACCAATGTAAGTGGCAAGGTTGAAGAGGTAACTGCCAGTAATATAGCTATAAGAGACGCGGCAACGGGTGCCAAAAGGAACTTCCGGCTTACCAAGTTTATGCGTTCCAACCAAGGTACCTGTATAAACCACCGCCCAATAGTAGTTAAAGGCCAAGAAGTAGAAGCCGGCGATGTTATAGCAGACGGCCCCTCAACCGACTGTGGCGAGCTTGCCCTAGGCAAGAATCCGCTAATCGGTTTTATGGCATGGGATGGTTATAACTATGAGGATGCGATTCTGCTAAGTGAAGCGCTAGTACAAGATGACGTATACACATCCATTCATATAGAAGAATACGAAGCAGAGGCCCGGGATACTAAGCTGGGCCCCGAAGAGATAACCCGCGATATCCCTAACGTAGGCGAAGACGCCATGCGTGACTTAGATGAAATGGGTATTATCCGCATAGGTGCGGAAGTAGGCCCTAACGATATATTGGTAGGTAAAGTAACCCCCAAAGGCGAAACCGAACTTACCGCCGAGGAAAGACTATTGCGCGCAATATTCGGCGAAAAAGCCCGCGAAGTCCGCGACACAAGCCTGCGTGTACCCCATGGCGAAAGCGGCATAGTAGTAGACGTAAAAGTTTTTGCCCGTGACAGCCGTGACCTTAGTCCTGGTGCCAAAAAAGACGAACTACCCCCGGGTGTTAACCAATTGGTACGGGTATACATCGCCCAGAAGCGCAAAATCTCTGTAGGCGACAAGATGGCAGGCCGCCATGGTAATAAGGGTGTTGTGGCCAAAGTCCTTCCCGTAGAGGACATGCCGTTTTTGCCCAATGGCCGCCCACTAGATATAGTGCTTAACCCGCTGGGCGTACCCAGCCGTATGAACATCGGTCAAGTGCTGGAAGTCCACCTTGGCCTTGCCGCAAAAGTACTGGGCTGGAAAGCCGCAACCCCTGTTTTTGACGGTGCCAATGAGATAGATATCATGGATACTCTAGACCTAGCCAACGACTTTGCTAACATGGACTGGGACGATTTCACAGATAAATGGCAGCCAATCCTAGATCCGGAACTATTCACCTCACTGGAGGACAATCTGGACGGCCGTGAAGAATGGCATGGTATGCCAATCACCCGCGACGGTAAAATCCGCGTAAGGGATGGCCGTAGCGGCGAATATTTTGATAATCCAATTACGGTAGGTTTTATGCACTACCTTAAACTGCATCATCTGGTAGACGATAAAATCCACGCACGTTCTACCGGGCCATACTCTTTGGTAACGCAGCAACCGTTGGGTGGTAAGGCTCAATTTGGCGGGCAGCGTTTTGGTGAGATGGAAGTATGGGCGCTGGAAGCATACGGCGCAAGTTACACCTTGCAGGAAATCCTGACCGTTAAGTCCGACGATATCGTAGGCCGCGTAAAGACCTACGAAGCCATAGTCAAGGGCGAGAATATCCCCGAACCAGGTGTGCCGGAGTCTTTCAAAGTACTGCTTAAGGAACTGCAAGCCCTGTGCTTGGATATGAAAGTGCTTAGCGAGGATGACGAAGAGGTAGAAATCAAGGAATCTGTAGAAGAAGGCGAAGACCTAAACGTCAACATCGAAGGAGCAGAGGCAGACGGCGACCACGGCTACGTGCGCAGAGCGTCAGATGCAATAAGCGAACCCGCTGATGCTGACGCCGATACTGACAGCGAGCCAAGCGAAGCCTTGGATGCGGATGTCCTGAAAAACTTAGCCGCGATGGTAAGCGCAGATATAGGCAGTGCTGTGCTTTCAGAAGATATAGACGAAGATCAGGATGATGATGTAATTTTGGCAGACGATGCAATAGACGAAGACATGGACCCCACAGACGAGGAGTTAATCAAAGAGGAAGAGCTTATAGATGATGACTTGTCGCTGGATAACTTGGCCTTAGAGCCTGATGAAAACCTAGAACTAACCGACAAAGACTACGGCATTTTCCCGGACGATGATGAGTAAAGCATTTTAACTTGAAGTGCTATAAACCTCTGGTTTTGATACTTTGGTCCAAACATAAAGACGTAACACTTTCATCGGTTAGTTACGAAATATGCCCTAATGGGCGATAGGAGGAATCACATGCAGGCAATGCAAAAATCAAGCCAAAACCTAGCCTTTTCTTCCATAAAAATAGGATTAGCCTCACCGGAAAAAATCCGCGAATGGTCTCGCGGGGAGGTAAAAAAGCCCGAAACAATAAACTACCGTACCCTAAAGCCGGAACGTGACGGCCTATTTTGCGAGCGTATCTTTGGCCCAAACAAGGACTGGGAATGCCACTGTGGCAAGTATAAGCGCATCCGTTATAAAGGCGTGGTGTGTGACCGCTGCGGCGTAGAAGTAACCAAAAGCAAAGTGCGCCGCGACCGTATGGGCCATGTGGAACTGGCGGCCCCTGTATCTCATATCTGGTATTTCAGAGGTATCCCGTCGCGTATGGGGCTGATACTAGGCATGTCTCCGCGTGCGCTGGAGAAGATATTATATTTCGCTTCATATGTCGTGCTTGACTCTGGTGACACTGGTATGCCGGTGAAAACTTTGCTAACCGATAAGGAATACCGCGACGCTTTGGACAAATACGGCAGCTACCGTACCAATGCGCAAGGCCAGCGTGTACCCTCATTTAGGGTAGGCATGGGCGCGGAAGCAGTAAAAGAGCTTCTGCTTGCCATTGACCTTGAAAAAGAATCCGAAGAGCTTAAGGTTCTGCTTAAAGATGCCAGTGGCCAAAAGCGTTTGCGTTTTATTAAGAAGCTGGAAGTAATTGAATCTTTCCGTATATCCGGCAATCGTCCAGAGTGGATGATTCTGGACACGATTCCCGTAATACCCCCTGACCTGCGCCCGATGGTGCAGTTAGACGGTGGCCGCTTCGCCACGTCTGACCTAAATGACTTGTACCGCCGTGTAATAAACCGTAATAACCGCCTAAAGCGGCTACTAGACCTAGGTGCACCCGATATTATTGTGCGCAACGAAAAGCGTATGCTGCAAGAAGCCGTAGATGCGCTTATTAACAATGGCCGCCGTGGCCGCCCTGTAACAGGCCCCGGTAACCGCCCGCTTAAATCTCTATCTGATTTGCTTACGGGTAAGCAGGGCCGTTTCCGTCAAAACCTGCTGGGTAAGCGTGTAGACTATTCTGGCCGTTCTGTAATCGTGGTTGGGCCTAAGCTAAAAATTTACCAATGCGGCTTACCTCGTGAGATGGCGATAGAGCTGTTTAAGCCCTTCGTTATGAAGAAGCTGGTTGAAAGCGGCGATTCTCATAACATCAAGTCCGCCAAGCGTATGGTAGAAAAACTAGAGCCAAAAGTATGGGACGCGCTAGAAGATGTAATCAAGGAACACCCAATAATGCTTAACCGCGCCCCAACCCTTCACCGCTTAGGTATTCAGGCCTTTGAGCCGGTGCTGGTAGAAGGCCGTGCGCTAATGCTGCACCCTCTTGTGTGTGCCGCCTATAACGCCGATTTTGACGGCGACCAGATGGCCGTGCATGTGCCGCTTTCTGTTGAAGCACAAGCGGAATGCCGCTTCTTATTACTTGCGCCCAACAACCTGCTTAAGCCATCCGATGGTGCACCCATAACCGTACCCGCGAAAGATATGGTATTGGGTATTTACTACCTGACTCTGCAACGCGAAGGCGTGCACGGAGAGGGCAAAGCCTTTGGCAACGAAGACGAAGCCTTGGTCGCGTACGAAAACAACGAAGTAAGCCTGCACGCACGCATAAAAGTGCGGCGTGTAGACCCTGTCACGGGCCAAAGCAAAATAGTAGAATCCACCCCAGGCAGGATAATCCTAAACCAAGCTATCCCTCAAGATTTGGGCTTTGTTGACAGGGCAGAAGACAGATTCTCATTTGAGATAAACGATGTGGTAAACAATAAGGTGCTTAGTAAAATAGTAAACCGCTGTATTAACAAGCACGGCTCTGTCCAGACATCGGAAACTTTGGACATGATTAAGGATCTAGGTTTTGAGTATGCTACCAGAAGCGCGCTTTCTGTGTCTGTAACAGATATGGAAGTACCGGAAACAAAGGGAACAATCCTAAAAGACGCTGACGCGGCGGTAGAAGATTTAAAGCGTATGTACAGCCGTGGCTTGATGACAGACGAAGAACGCAGCAGCCGCGTAGTTCAAATATGGATAGAAGCCGCGGACAAAGTAACCGAAGACCTGATGCAGGGTCTTAAAAGAGATAACAGCGTATTCATGATGATGGACTCCGGCGCCCGTGGTTCTAAGGCGCAGATGAAACAAATGGCCGGTATGCGCGGCCTTCTTGCAAGCCCTACCGGCAAAACGCTGGAAATCCCGGTACGCTCTAATTACCGTGAAGGGCTGACGGTTTTGGAATACTTTATCTCTGGCCATGGTGCGCGTAAAGGCCTTTCTGATACGGCGCTTAGGACTGCAGACTCCGGGTACTTGACCCGCCGTATGGTAGATGTAAGCCAAGATATTATTATACGCGAAGAAGATTGTATTAAAGATGACGGCGAAAAGCCCGGCATGTGGGTATCTGCCTTTGCCGACGGCGAAGAGCAAATAGAAGCCTTGGCAGACCGCGTACGCGGCCGCTGGGCAATAGAAGACATAACCCATCCGGAAACCGGTGCGTTAATAGTCCAAAGCGATACACTGATAACTCCGGACCAAGCCGACGCAATAGAAGCCGCCGATATAAAAGAAGTGCATATCCGTACAGTATTAACCTGCCGTAGCCGCATAGGGCTATGTTCGAAGTGCTATGGGGCCAACATGGCCTCCGGCAGAATCGTGCGTATTGGGGAATCTGTTGGGATTATTGCGGCCCAGTCCATTGGTGAGCCGGGTACACAGCTAACAATGCGTACTTTCCAAGTAGGCGGCGTTGTGTCTGACGATATCACAAAGGGTCTGCCGCGTGTAGAGGAAATTTTCGAAGCCCGTAAGCCCAAGGGGCTGGCAATAATCGCGGAGTTTGGCGGCGTTGTAACCATCGGTGACAGCAAGAAAAAGCGCGAAGTAATAGTCACCACGCCGGAAACAGGCGAGGGCCGGGCATATATGATACCTTTCGGCTCAAGGATAAAAGTGCATGACGGCGATGTAGTACAGCCCGGTGATGAGTTAACAGAAGGTAGCATCTACCCACACGACCTGCTAAAAATCAAAGGCCTGCGCGGCGTACAAGACTATATGATTAGGGAAGTGCAGCGCGTGTATAACCTGCAAGGCGTAGATATAAACGATAAGCATATAGAAGTAATAGTCCGCCAGATGCTAAAGCGCATCAAGGTCGAGGAAAACGGCGATACAGACCTGCTTCCCGGTAGCATGATAGACTGGCTGGAATTTGAGCAGATAAACAAAGATACCGAAGCCCAAGGGCTGGAGCCTGCGACTGGTTCACGTGTGCTGTTGGGTATAACCAAGGCATCGCTTGCGACAGATTCATTCCTAAGCGCGGCATCCTTCCAAGAGACAACCCGCGTGCTTACCGAGGCCTCTATACGTGGTAAAGAAGATAGGCTCATCGGGCTTAAAGAGAACGTTATCATTGGCCAGCTGATACCGGCAGGTACTGGTATGCCCATATATCGCGGTATCGAGGTCGGAAGCGCGCCGGGTTATGATGACTCGGATGATGATGATTTGTTTTACCCTACGGTGGCTAGGGGATAGTCATTAGATAAATAGCCTTTACAGAACTTGGTCACGGTGCTAAAATACTTCCATCGGGCGGTTAACTCAGTTGATAGAGTGCCATCTTGACGTGGTGGAAGTCGAGGGTTTGAATCCCCCACCGCCCAGTTGCTAACAAACAGAAGACCCCTGAAAACAACGAGTTTTCAGGGGTTTTGTTTTATAGTGACTTATATAGCTAACGCAAGCGAGTTGCTTGTTGGTTAATCAGTATCACTGTCTAAATCAGTGTCGCAATCGAAATCAGTGTGGACGTCTATAGCTATTTTGAGCGTGGCATTTGCTACGCGAAACTTGTGCTTCTCTCCGCAATCTCTGTCATGATGATTGCCGCACTCATTACCATGATTCAATCTGCTGGTTAAGTTGATGCCTGATGGCATTCTCTTCACCTCCTTTCATTACGCTTGTACTACATATTATGTAGGCAAACAAGGAAGGTGATAAAAATATATCTCAGAGGTGCTTATGAAATACGCAATTATATCAGACACACACGGCAACTACCCAGCACTAACGGCAACGCTTGACGATGCCAAAACCCAAGGCGTAAATGAGTACATACTACTAGGTGACTACACCTATCGCTTCCCATGGGCAAATGAAATTGTGGACACATTACGCAATTTAAAACCCGCCTATATTGTCCGCGGAAATGGTGAAGGTTACCTATCAAACTTAATTAGCCGGAAAAAGAGCGAAATGGCAGACGAGCAGACAAAGCCCCTATACTGGGCATTTAATGCTTTAACGCCCGAAAACCTCTTATATTTAACATCATTGCCAGAAACGATGAAAATTTCACATGACGGCACTGATATTCACATTGCTCACCATATGGATTTATTCTACTATTCCCCAGCTGTGGAATTTTTCCATACACTGGAATTTCAAAAAAAGATGAAACAAGCCCGCATGTCTTACGATGAGTACCTCGCTTGCGGGCGTGAGGCACTGCTTGCATGCCCCGCTGCACTGGCAGATATAAATGCGTTACCTAATGGTGTGTATCTGTTTGGGCATAACCATGTGCAATTCTATATGGAATACGAAGGGAAGCTGTTTATTAACCCCGGCTCATGCGGCATGGCGGCTGATTGGGACGCGACTGCGGCATACATGATTTTAGAGTGTACAAACGGCATCTGTACCGTGCGGGCGCGTAGGGTTAAATATGATTTGAATACGGTCGCAGATGAACTGATAAACTCAGGCTTTCATGCCTACGCGCCAGTGTGGAGCGATTTAATAAAAATGCAACTGCAAACGGGCAAAGAATACTTTGGCACATTTGTAACCCATGTAATAGAAACTGGCGCACGATTAGGCCATACCACATATCCCGTCAGTAGCAAAGTGTGGGAAATCGCGGTTAAAACATGGGATATGGATTCAATTTGATTTTTCGCAAAAAGTTTATTTCAGGAGGAAAATAATTGTCCAAATTAAAAGACGCAGTCTACCACAAAATAGACCGCCTACAACACGGCGGCATAATGACAAACTACCAATGTAATGCAGCATGCAGGCATTGCCTATACGCCTGTTCGCCTGAAAGAAGTGGTGGTTATATCCAGCCGAAAATGGCCGAAAAAATATGTGGCTTGCTACACGAAGCCGGATGCCGCAGTGTACATATAGGCGGCGGCGAGCCGTTTTTGAGCATAGATGGGCTGATAATGTTACTGGAAACCGCCCGTAAAAACGGCATCACCGTAGAGTATGTAGAAACCAACGCATTCTGGGCAGAAAGCGAACAGCGGGCAGTGGAATATCTCCGCGCACTATCAAAGGCTGGCGCAGATACATTATGCATATCCCTTGACCCCTTCCACGCGGAATATGTACCGGCGGTACTCCCGATAAAACTAGCCGAAATATGCCGCAACGAAGGCTTCGGCTGTTTCCTATGGCAAGATAAATACCGCACAATGCTTTCGCGTGTGCAAAACCCCCACAAAGTCCAATCCCGCGTAGAGTTGGAGCGGCAACTTTCCCCTAACTATATATTAGAAGCAGCTAGGGCCTACGGCTTAAGTATGGGAGGCCGCGCCTTATCAATAGAAGCCGAATACGGTACGCCTAAGCCATTGGCAGATATTATAGCAGCTTGCCACACAACCCCAAGACTTATAAACTCAAACAATGCTGAAGCCCCCGCACAAAAAAAGCCCTGCCGGAACCTATTATCGGCGGGCCATTTCCACGTAGACCTACACGGGCAGTATATCCCGCCCGGCTGTACAGGTATAATCATCCCACTTAAGGAGGCTATAAGCGGCGTACCCATAGGCAAATACCCCGCCTTCGATGCGCTTGTATCAGGCGGAGTTGCAGGACTTTTCGACCTAGCCCTAATACATGGCTTCAAGCCTAAAGCAACCTATACCTCAAGCTGTGCGCTGTGCTTCCACATCCGCCACTATCTAAGCGGGCAGAAAGGCTTTCCGGAACTGGATGCGGAGCACTACGTAGCCTCGCTTACGTACTGCTAAACTATTCACAAAATATTGTATTGCCATGGAAATACAGATTATAAGTAAAAGAGGTAATTATTTTGGTAGATTGGTACTGGTGGGACGGATGTTACGCCACGTGTGACGGTAGCAAATATTGCTTTTTCTATGGTCTGCATTCGAAGCGTTATGGGCAAAATAAAATCATTCGAGCCGATGATGATATATTTTACGCACCGCTTAATAAAGAAATTTTCAAAAGCGGCGATATATTAGTCCCCTGTCTCTCTTCTGATTTTTTAATAGCGGAAGCAGACGAATGGCGGAAAGAAGCATGGAGAATTATTAAGCAACGTCCTGATTTGATTTCCCGCATAGTAACAAAGAGGATAGACCGTTTTTATGTATCATTGCCTGAAGATTGGGAAGATGGTTATGATAATGTCGAAATATATTGCGGGGTAGAAAACCAAGAAACGGCGGATTATCGCTTGCCGTTATTTTTGTCACACCGGGTAAAATATAGGATGGTATTTTGCATATTATGTGCGTCTCCGTGCCGTACGCGTAAAAAATACTCCGTTAATGGGACTGTTTATACAAAAATGCTGCCCATACAGGGATTTGAAGCTATCGCTTAAATACCTGCCGGATTATTTCAATCTATTTTTGGAGTTTTATCCGTAGTACAGGTTAACCCTTTTTCACTTCCAGTTCCTCCATTGCTTCAATCCTCTTACAAAGCGGCGGATGGCTGTACCCCACACTCACCACAAACGGGTGCGGGGTAAGATTAGCAAAATTCAACCGGCCCAGCTTCTTCATTGCCGAAACGCCAGCCTCGCTGCCGGTAAACTGTACTCCAAAAGCATCCGCCTCATATTCATGCTTCCGGCTTAGCACATTAGAAGGCCATTGCAAAACCAACATAATCGGGCCAGACAAAACAATCCCAATAAACAACCCAAAGGCTACATTAAGTTCGTAAAACCCAAAAGCCAGCGAAATAGCTTCCATATTAACAACAAAAAAAGCCAGCGCCAATACCGGTAAGAAATTAAGGCAAATCAAGGGCATCCGCCTTAGGATGTGTTTCTTCTTTGCGTGGCCAATCTCATGGCCCAATACATATATAATCTCATCTTCTGTAAAATCGTTAATCAAATTATCATAAAGCCCAATGGTACGGCTCTTGCTAAAGCCAGTCAAAAAAGCGTTGGACTTGGTAGTGCGCTTAGACCCGTCTACCGAAAATACCCGCCTAACAGGGAAATCCGCTTCGCGGCTAAGGGCCATCACACGCTCTTTAAGCGGCCCATCCTCTAGCGGGGTAAGCTTGTTAAAAACCCGTATTAAAACCGGGCTAAGAAGCATGAAAACTATCATTAAAGCCAATGCAACAAAAATAAACGCTATAAATACACCATTGCCCAATATGCCATGCAGCAGCATAAACAAAGACATAAGCCCTAAGCCGATTATAACACCGCTCAAAATAGCATCCTTAATAATATCGGCGATAAACGTACCCACACTGGATTTGTTAAATCCGTATTTTGCCTCGATTTTAAATGTCCCTATCGCTCCAAAGATAGTATCAAGCGGTAGCCCAATAAGCCATACTATCGTAAACATAAAATACACTTGCAAATATATATTATCGGTATAGCGCCCTATGAAATTAAAAAATCCGCTGTGTACATTAAAGGCCAGTATCGCCACAGAAAATGCTAAACTGCATATCCCAGAAACAATGCCAAGCCGCACATGTTCCATATCATAAGCGCTACGCTTGGCGTAGGTTTCCGCGTCGTATATATCCTTAACACTCTCTGGTATAGGCGCGTTGCGGTTGCGGTAATTTAAATATTTCAATAAAAAATCGAATAATTGCATGGCTACTAAGATTAAAATAACTGCAATTTTTACGTTCATGCGGCACTTCCTTTCGGTTTTGATGCTATCGTTAGAAGCGATCTGTACCTGTATTTAAAGGGCTTATGCATACTCAACTACACAATAAGCTTAGTAATTTCCTTCCTCTCTGGATGGTCTGCCCTAACCAGCAACTCAAACAAAATCGACTCCAGCGTTGTTATAACCGCCCCGGCTTGGCGCATTCTTGCCTCTGCATATATCCGGTCAGCCTCGTTGCGGGAGCCTATGCAGTCTGCTGCCACGTACACACTGTATCCTTCCGCAAGCAATTCCAGCACGGTCATCTGCACGCATATATGAGCCTCTATCCCGGTAATAATAACATTTTCCTTGCCGGACGCTTTGAACTTATCCATAAATTCTGCAGTTTTGCATGCGCTGAACGTTATCTTTTCTACAGGCTCAAAATCCCCTAGGGCTGACTTTAAAAGCGGGGTAGTTTCGCCAAGGCCCTTGGTATACTGCTGTAGCACAATAATGGGGATGTTAAGCAGCTTGCAGCCCTTTATGCAGGCGGCTGCTTTTTGCTCTAATGCATCGCAGCTATGGATTGAAGGCAATAAGCGGGTCTGGATATCTATTACCAGCATTATGGTATTTTCTGTTTTCAGCATATGATTTCCTCCTCGAATACTAGTCAAACCCAAAATACTATAAGTATGTAGAAATAGCAAGGTATAGCGAATCAATTAGCGCCAGCATGAAATGCCGGCTAAGTATGTTATAATTCCCATACAATATGAAATATAACCCACAAAAGGGATGATGGCTATGAAAAAGACCGGTCTACATAAAATTACCGCCCCAGCTATCAAATTAATCTTTAATTATTTCGCATTGCTTATAATTTTAAGTGCTTTGTTTTTAGCCTCAGCTTGTGGGCGCAGGTCACACCAGTCCATACATTTCAACTCTTACCGTGATATCCCCGGTATTACCGATATGCAAATCCAAGCCATAGCAGAACTAAGGCAAAATCACGAATACCTCATATATGGGATGCTCCAAAACGATGAGGCTTTCTATACAATAGACGGTGAAATCGCAGGCTTCGCCGCCCAATTATGTGTGTGGCTGACCCAGCTATTTGGCATACCCTTTATCCCCATAATTGTAGATGATATAGACGCTCTGATATATGGTCTTGCGGACGGTACTATCCACTTTACGGGCCAATTCCCACTCATCCCCGACCTTGGAGCCGTTTTTAGCATGACCGACCCAATCTCCATGCGTTCTATAGCTATTGCGCGCCCGTTTTCGGCGCGTCCTTTATACAGCATCATCCAAGAGCAAGAGCGCCCTCTGCGTTTTGCGTTTAAAATAGGGTCCGTTGTCCACGATGTACTGCAGCGAGAAGGTGTCTTTGATGAGTTTGAATATATCCACGTATCCAAAGAAGAAGCCAACGAGTTACTGCTAAGTGGTGCCGTAGACGCGTTCTTTTGCGATGGCGTGCATACCAATTCTGTTGCCTTTCCGTACTTGCATGTGGAGGCCTTTTACCCATTTATATTCTCATTTTCGTCTTTCGCGGCTAGAGACCCCGCGATGTTTCCCATTGTTGAAGCGGTGCAAAAAATTTTGGAAAACGGCGGGTCAGATATTTTAAGCGGCCTTTTCACTCAAGGCATGGAGGATGCAAAACGGCATCGTATGTCTCAGCTTCTAACATGCGAGGAGTGGGAATTTATAGAGGAAAACCCCGTCATACCAATAGCCGTCCACGGAAACAGCTATCCCCTCAGTTTTTATAACGCATGGGACAGGGAGTTTCAGGGCATTGCCCACGATATTTTAAGGCAGGTAGAGCTTATCACAGGATTATCCTTTGATATTATCCACACCGAAGGACTGGAAATGCCGCAGATGGCAGCAAAGCTGGCGCGCGGTGAGGTGTATCTGGCTGCAGGTGTCTTTAGTGAAAGGGTAGCTATTGGCGGAAGGCCAAATCCATTCCTAATGACGGAAGCTTTCTTTTCGGACTATTATGCGTTTTTATCATCTGCCGAAACTTCAACGATAAACATAAGCGAACTGTTATATCTGCGCATTGGTGTGCTTGATAATGATGTTTACGATATTTTGTTTAGGCATCTCTTCCCCTATCACGAAAATTATGTGCTTTTTAGTGATATGCACCACCTGATTGACGCTTTGGAAGATGGCACGGTTAATTTGGTTTTTTACAGCTTGCGCGGGCTTATAAGGGCGCGAAACTATTTCGAGCGTACGGGGATTAGGGCTAACTATGTACTCAACGAGCCCTATTGCATCTCCTTTGCAATAGGCGAAAATTTACACATATTGCATTCCATTATCAACAATGCCCTACTTGTTATAGATACCCAAGCTTTTACCGACGATTGGATGACAAGGACTTTCGACTTTAGGCTGCGCGTGCTGCAGGCCCAGCGCCCGTTTTATATAGGGGCTTTTGTGCTGCTGGCGCTTGTAATGATATTGCTGTATATGCTGTTTCACAAAACGCAGAACGAAAAACGCCGGCTGGAGCAATTGGTAGCAGAACGTACCAAAATCCTAGAAAGGGAAAGTAATACCCTTAACGCCATTATAGATTCGTTATCCGATATACTGTTTTGCAAGGATTTGGACTTAAATTATGTACGTGTTAATAAGAGTTTTGAAACAGTTTTGGGAATAAGCAAGCAGGAGATAATTGGCCTAAATGACAGCGCTCATATTCCGGAAGAATTTGCGGAAGAGTGGCGCAATGTAGACATAGCCGTTATAAGCGAAAAACGCATAATTCGTGTAGAGGAACCGGTACCGGCTGCCAGCGGCGTAGCACGTGTTTACGACACGATTAAAACACCACTGATGCAAGGCGACACGGTATACGGCATTTTGGGCTTAGCAAGGGATATCACCGAGCGTAAAGAGTATGAAGAAAATTTGCGTGCGGCTTCACAAGCAAAATCCGCGTTTCTGGCCCATATGTCTCATGAGATACGCACCCCAATGAACAGTATAATGGGTTTTGCGGAACTGGCACGGGAGGAGCATATCACATCAGAAGTGCGGGAATATCTGGACGGAATAAGCGAAAGCGCCAACAGCCTATTAGACATAATCAACGATATACTAGACATGTCCAAGATAGAATCGGGTAAGATAGAACTTGAGCGTGTCCCATTTGACGCTGGTGATATTTTCACCCAGTGTAAAAATATGATATTGCCAAAGGCCATAAAAAAGGGACTGACGCTAGAGTTTAGTGCCGAGCCTCTGAGCGGCAGCAAGCGGCTTATTGGCGACCCTGCGCGTTTGCGGCAGGTTCTCTTAAACATCATATCCAATGCTGTAAAACTTACAGAGCGTGGCACGGTTAGGGTAATGTCATCCATAATAAGAATGACCGGCACAACCAAGACTATCCGCTGGGAAGTGGAGGACACGGGCATTGGCATGACCCAAGACCAAATTGCTAGGATTCACGAACCTTTTATGCAAGCCGATTCAAGCATCACTCGTAAATACGGAGGCACCGGTTTAGGTATATCCATAATCAAGGGTATTTTGGACGTGATGGATGGGACACTTCTAATTGAAAGCGCCCCTGGCGTAGGCTGCAAATTCAGCTTCGAACTTACTTTCGACACCATCAATGATGAGATGGCTTCGTATGCAAGTGGTGTTAAAGCGCACGAAACACCGCCCGAAACAGTGAATGCCGTCAAATTACCATCTTCCATACCAAACATTAAAAGGCCGTATTTCAACGGCGAGGTCTTAGTTTGCGAAGACAGCACAATGAACCAGCTTGTCATAAATAAACATTTAAAGCGCTTCGGCCTTTCTTACGTAACCGCCAATAATGGCCAAGAAGGTGTTGATATTGTAGCCCAGCGTATGCATAGCGGCGAAAACCCCTTCGACCTTATACTTATGGATGTATACATGCCCATTATGGACGGCCTGGATGCCGCTGCCGCCATAAAAAAGATGGACTGTCCCACACCTATTGTGGCCATTACCGCCAATGTAATGCCCGATGATGTAAAGGTTTACAGGCAGGCAGGTATGCAGGATTGTATTGGTAAACCATTTACCTCACAAGACTTGCTTGAGGTTTTGTGTAAGTATTTAGAAGCCGTGGAACAGGAGGATTAGGGCACTCTGGAACACTATGTATTGCAATCAAGATAATGTGTATCAAAAAACATATTCTTTTATTGAGAAATCGTCAGCGGCCTGTTTTTTTCGCGGGGCGCTAAGTTCGCATTGCCGCTTACGACATGGTCGAAATTGCATGACACAAAGTATGTTTTGGTTCCGTCAAATTTATTCCCTGCACGTTAATTCATCTGCTAACACGGCAATAATTTGGCGATGCCCATGTCTTACATATATAATGCCGCTCTGCTTTTTTAATCCCACACCACTTCCAAAGGAGGCGAAACCCAAATGCCCACCAAAACCCCCAGCATCCATACTCCAGCAATCCTACTAGACCTAGACATACTAGAGCGAAACATAAAAAATTTCCACCAACCAGCCGCCACCGCAGGCAAAAATCTTTGGCCAATGATTAAAACCCACAAGTCCACAGAAATCGCACGCATGCAACTAAGCCACGGTGCAGCGGGCTTCCTATGCGGCACGCTAGACGAATGCGAGATCTTATACGAAAACATAGTACGTAATGAAAAAAAGGATATAAGTATTACGTACGCATACCCCGTAGCCTCTTACCCCAATATAGAAAGGGTAGTTAAGCTGGCGCAGGATTACAGTTCCTTTTACATACGTATAGATAACCACGAGCAGGCAGCACTACTAAACCAAGCCGCTGTGGAAGCGGGCATATACATAAAATATATAATTATTATCAACTCAGGCCTTAACCGCTTTGGTATTATGCCATATGAACTGGAAAGCTTGCTAAGCAAAATTACCGGCCTAAAACACTTAAAATTCTGTGGAATATCCACGCACCCCGGCCATGTATACAGCGAAACAAATAGCGATGGCGTAGTACAAGTATCCATTCAAGAGTCATGTATAATGAAAACTGCCGCAGCCACACTTAACAAAATAGGTATCACGCCAAAGATTATAAGCACCGGCAGCACACCTACCCACCTACACATCGTAAACAATGCCGTCATAAACTGCCTGCACCCGGGGAATTATGTATTCATGGACAATATACAAATCTCGCTTGGGTGCGCAGCAGAAGATGACTGCGCACTAACCGTGCTAACAACGATAATTTCCGCCCCCCGTGACGGCGAATTTATCATAGATGCGGGCGCAAAATGTTTGGGACTAGACAAGGGTGCTCATGGCAGTGTTAAAATCCAAGGCCACGGGCGGGTCAAAGGTGTAGGCGAAAACATGCTGACCATAAGTGTCCTCTCGGAAGAAGTAGGCAAAATCACCGTTCCTTTGGTTTTACGCGATAAGCTAAATCTTAAAATCGGCCACAAGCTTGAGATAATCCCTAATCATTCATGCGCCGTCGCCAATAATACAAGTTACTTCACCGCAACGCGAAAAGGCATTTTTGATAGGTATGTCCACGTGGATATGAGAGGGAATTCTATCCGGTTTTGATACTAATGACGAATCTTTTTCGGGTTTTGGTACTAACGATTAACCTTTATATTAAAAAATACCCCTTACGTAACCTATTGCTTATAACGCTACGTAACGCTATATAATTGGCGTAAAAGGAGGTGAAACCTATGTCAAAATACACGACGGGTGAACTGGCAAAGCAATGCAATGTCTCGGTGCGTACAGTCCAGTTTTACGATACTAAGGGCTTGCTGCCCCCAGCCCAACTAACCGAGGGAGGTAGGCGGCTATATACAGACGGCGACCTTACAAAATTACGCCTTATATGCATGCTAAAATCAATAGGCCTTTCACTGGATGCAATCCAAGGCATTCTAAAAAGTGAAGCCCCCGCCAAGGTCCTAAACCTACTACTAGACGAACAGCTAAAACAAAACGAACAAGAGGTAAAGGAAAGACAAGAGCAAAGCGCCGCCATCAAAATAATCAGGGAAAGCATCCAAAACACAGACAATATCCCCGTCACTTCAATCAATGACATAGGACATATAATGACAAATGAAAGAGGCTTAAGGAAAGTTCGCGTGGTTATGTTTAGCGCGGTAATACCACAACTAATTTTTTACGGTACAATAGCGCTGTGGATAATGCGAGGCACTTGGTTCCCATTTGTGATAGCCCTGCCGCTGTATATCCTTGCAATTGTGGCTGTTATAAAGTACTGGCACAAGAATACAAGGTATATCTGCCCCGAATGCAACGTAACATTCCACCCGCCACTAAAAATGGCAATAACCACATCAGGCGATAAGGTCCGCTATCTTACTTGCACAGAGTGCGGATATAAAGGATACTGTGTAGAGGTTTACGCAAATATTAAATCAAATTAATATGCCTTATAATTGAGACAAGGAGGAAGAAAATGTTTGATATGGGATACGTATTAGAAATCGGCGGAATTTCTATAAGCATAGGAACGCTATTGCTTGTACTTGCACCACTGGTAATATTAGACTTCGTACTGATAATTGCAGCGGTGTTAAGCATTGCCCGCAAGCCCCTGCCATGGAACCAAAAATGGGTATGGCTGCTAGTTGCACTTTTAGTTAACATAATTGGCCCGATAATTTACTTCGCGGTAGGCTCCAACATGTTGGAGGAAAAAGCGGCACAACTTGAAGATACGAGGGGATTCTAATGACCTACGCAGTAGAAACACGCGGCCTTACCAAGCGGTATAAGACTGCACTGGCAGTAGACAATATAGACCTAGCCATACCCATGGGCTGCTGCTGCGGCTTTCTTGGCAAAAACGGCGCGGGCAAAACCACAACAATAAAAATGTTAGTGGGGCTAAAGCGCCCAACCTCCGGCAAGATTTCCATTATGGGGCAAGAGCAATCATTTGGTGTACAAACCCAATTGCCCTTTGGCTACTTACCCGATGTTCCCAATTTCTACAGCTACATGAACGGTGCAGAGTTTCTGGACTTATGCGCCAAACTATGCGGTATACCCGCCCATGAGCGCAAAGATAGAGTCCGCGACCTGTTAAAACGGGTGGGGCTAGACAAAACCCGTACCAAAATAAGCGGTTACTCACGCGGTATGAAACAGCGCCTAGGCATAGCCCAAGCCATGATAAACAACCCGCCGGTGATATTTATGGATGAGCCGGTATCTGCGCTTGACCCCATAGGCAGGCGCGATGTTGTGGATATTATTGAGTCCCTAAAGGACACAACAGTTGTTTTTTCCACACATATCTTGGCAGATGTGGAAAACCTCTGCGACTATGTACTAATAATAGATAATGGCAAAATCCTAGCCGCCGACTACATGACAAACCTAAAAGAGCGCCATTCCAAAAACACGGCCAAAATCCGCTTCTTCCGGCCCGAAGACACAAAAACCTTTAAGACTCATGCCGCAGAAACAGGACTTTTCACGGCAGAAGAGCAGCCAAACCCCATGGAACTTTTACTTCACTCGAAGGCACACAACATGCAGGAGTTGAGCCGTGGTGTAACGGCTATGCTGCAAACAAACAATCTACCCATGGAGAATTTTGGAGCGCATACGCCCCACTTGGAGGATATTTTTTATGAAACCATCGGGAAATAATTTTATTGCTTTTGCCACGAAGGAGTTTATGGAAAGCATACGTACAAAGCGGGTGCTTGTATTATTCTGTGTGTTTGTGATAGCGGCAATCATGGGAGTAGTCATGGCACGCTTCGTGGGTGAGATTTTGTCGGCACTTATGAGTGCCGAGGGCGGCGCACCATTTACAATTGAAGTGCCGCCACCCGTATGGCAGGACAGCTACGCACAAATATACTCCGGCCTTACAGAGATGGGCATAATAGCACTGATTATGCTATACATGGGTGCTATCCTAAGAGAAAAACGCACAGGCACGATAGACCTTATGATGGCCAAAGGGCTAACACCTGTAATTTTTGTATTGGCGAAGTTTGCCGTAGCAGCCGCAATAATACTATTTGCGCTGTTTACCGCTATTTTAATAGCTTTTGGTTATACTTTTGTTTTGTTCGAGTATGCAGGGAATATCGGCAATGTGCTGCTGGGTGCCGCTACATTTGGGGCATATTTGCTGATGATGCTATCCATTACGTTTTTATGGTCTGCGGTGGCCAACAGCACGGCTATAAGCGCGGTGCTGGGGCTAGGTTCGTTTTTCGCTGTTTCACTTTTAAATATAATCCCGGTAATAGGGAGGTTTATGCCTGTGGGTCTAGGCCGTTACAGTGTGGCGATGTCTGTAGGTGGCGGGCAGGAGCGGCTGCTTATTCAGATTGCTGTCGCCGCGGTTATTACGGCTATATGCTTATGTATGGCCGTGAGGGTGCTTAAAAGAAGGGAAGGGTAGTTAGCTTCCAGTATAATCGCAATTAATGAAAACGGGCGTTTGGATGATGGGGGAAATCCCATGAATACAAACGTCCTTTTTAAATGCGCAAAATTATTCTCTGCATATCAATTGCCATAAGATAGAAGCTCATCAGCTCGAATTGAAATACGATTAGTGGTATAATTTCAATAAATATGATACCAGAGCATAGGGGGAATAAAGATGGTAGAAAAGATAATAAATACGATAAAATCATATTTGGCTGCTATATCGGCGATTACCACGCTGCTATTAACAGTCATTTTTCCCGTGCATCAGCGATACCCCTACTATCCTTATGAAACCAGATATATCTTTGGGTTCCCTGACGTGTTTCTTACGATATTTAGCAGGAGATTTTACATGAGTATGGGTATCGAAAGTATTCCTCCTCTGCGTCATCGTTTTGACTTTAACTGGTTGCAAATGATAGTAAATATTTTGGTTATGTATTTATTTTTGCGTTTTTTGTTATGGGTTTGTGAACGTATATATAATTGGTTCATTAGATAGGTCTACAGCGGCATCATGGGCTTGACACCCAAATAAAACAGTCCTTCTTAATCGCATTAGTCGTGTAACATTCCTATTTAAATACCTTTTGTGGCCAACAGCACAGCTATAAGCGCGATACTTGGGCTGGGTTCGTTTTTCGCCGTTTCACTTTTAAATATAATCCCGGTAATTGGGCGGTTTATGCCTGTAGACCTAGGCCGTTATTGCGTGGCGTTGTCTGTAGGTGGCACGCAGGAGCGGCTGTATCTTCAAAAGATAATGGAAAGACCTGCTTATAAGAATTCGGAATTCTTATAAGCAGGTCTTTTTTGTGTACAAGAGATGTGCATTAAAAGTAAATTATGTGCAATTTGGATAACAATAGTCGACATTATACAAATCACCATACGATGCATATGTTAAATATTTAGCAATTTACTGAAATATATTGTTGACATATGGAAAAAAATATATTATTATCCATTTTTACAAACGATTTGAACTCTTACTCATCTTGGTAAGCAGACTAGGAGGCAAGGTCATGGCTGTAATTAAACCATTTTCATGGATTATCATATAACAAGCTTTTAGGCTATGGCATTAGGGAGGAAGTTATGAAAACGTCAAAAACATCAATGCGCATGATAATTCCCATCTTCACAACACTAATGATAATTGCCATTGCTACATTAACTTTAACCAGCTGTGGCCGCAGCAGCGACGATTATGAATCAAATGAAGCCACAACCGGAAATGGCCCGTCCCCTCGAGATGTTGAAACATTTACACCTGATGATGTTAATGTTAATCAGAACTTGATGGACCCCATAGATTCATATCAGTTGGGAGACTTGACTCTAACAATATACACAGTTTATCCATTTGCGGATGCTACTGCGGCAATGGCAAGGGAATTTGTGGCAACCATTCGCCCAGAAGCTACTATTGATGTAATCACTCTTAACCCGCATGGAAGGAGCGTCGACTGGGCAGTTATAGAACATGATTTAAGAACCCAGCTTGCAGCAGGCACAGCCCCAGATTTAATAAACCATCAACTACTGGGGTTAGGGACTGACACGGCAGTATATTTGGCAGACTGGTTCCGATTAATGGAAGCAGACTCGAGTTTTGATTCGGCACGTTTTTTTGAGAATGTTTTCGATGCTGTAGCTATTGATGGGCTATTGTATACATTCCCTCTTCATTTTAGCTTTAATTACGTGACCGCTAATGATACTGTACCCGGCCTTGCCGATGCCTTGGAGTGGTATATCCAGCAATATGGTGGCATAACTATTTCGCAAGTATTGGGGCTGTTTACGGCACTACAAGCGCAGCACCCTATGTATCTGGATTGGGATTTTGATGTGTCTTATGCGCTTTTTCGTTATATCTACAGTTTTATTGATTTAGAAGCCCGTAGCGCGGATTTTGATAACCATCGCTTTACTAATTTCATTAACCTTTCACTAAGTGCTACACGACCCAATAAAATCTTTGGCAGGTTTGCTGTTAGGACAATGGATAGCGTAAGAAACATAAGGTATGTACCAATAGAGATGGAGCATACACTAAGCGAATCACACTTCTTTCAAGTTCTTCCGGCAGAGGCATTGCAGTATTTTTTGGAATTTGAGGATCGTCCAATGTTTATAGGTGCAGCACCGCTAATCACCAGCCGCGGCGAGTTGGAAATAAGCGTGGAAGGGTATTTGTTAAATGCCAATACTACCGACGGGCAGCAAATGCTGGCTATGCAGTTCATGCGATTTGCGACAAGCGGCTTGGGCCGGACAGCAGCGCCTATGGATGGAGGAGTCCATCTTAATATACCAGTATACAGGGCCGAACTGCGGTACTTCCTGAATGTACGCGTACGTGTGGTTTGGGCAACCTACCGTAGTCTGCCAATGGGCACAACTGCATTTTATGCTGCTAACAGTGTACTCGCTCAGCTAACGCCTATATTGGAAATGCCCATGATCGTAAGCAGACTCAATGGAATAGATGCAATAATCAATGATGCACTAGAGGATTTCCATTACGGCCGGGTATCCGCAGAGCAGGTTGCGGAGGATTTACAAAACCGCGTTACGGCGGCATTATTAGCGATGGAGTAGTTGTGGCTACGGTGCAAGCTAAGAATCTATGAGTCCGGTTTTGATACTTTGGTTAAAACATAAAGCCGTAACACTTTTAGCATAATTTTACAAAATCATACTCATAGCGGCGGGGTCTTGTCACACCGCTTCTTTTATTTGTGATTCATTTACGGATTTGTGTATACCTGTCCAGTCTTGCTTATTCCTTGTTTATATTTTTAGTCTTCCTCATAACACTGCAACGATTACAATATTATCCGGCACCCAAATAAAACAGTCCTTTTAAATCACGTTAGTCGTGTAACACTCCTGCTTAAATACCTTCTGTGGAATATTTTAAAGTATCAACTCTTTTACGCAATACCGCTTGCCCGCTTTTGCATGCCAGACTATAATTAAGCTCCGGCCAGATTTTTATAGTGCCGAAAAAAATAAAAAGGGGAGCCGCTTATGAAATACATAATTAAGCGCGACAAGAGGCAAGTACCATTCGATGAAAGCAAGATAACAGCCTGTCTAGACAAAGCCTTTGCGGCAGAGGGCGGCGATGAAGGGGATAATCGCAGCCTTCTTATGACATTAACCCTAGAGGTGCTAAAAAAACTAGAAACGGAATTCAAAGGCGCACCATTTACGGTAGAAAACGTACAAGATTTGGTAGAAACTGTTCTAATAGAAGGCGGCTATGCTAAGGTAGCCAAAGCATATATTTTATACCGCCAGAGGCGCACAGCCATCCGTGAGGCAAGAAGCGAACTTATGGATGCTGTAGCGGATATTGTGCGCGAAACCAGCCGGGACAATGCTAATGTTGGTAATTCACCATCCGGCAAGGTACTGCAAATTTCTGAAGCCGCATCCAAAAACTATTACCTAAAGCGGCTACTCCCTCCGGAAGAAGCTCAGGCCCACCTAGACGGGGATATCTATATCCAAGATTTGGGCTGGTACGGCAAGACACTTACCTGCATACAGATCCCGCTTGGCCGCATGCTTAGAGACGGCTTTAACAGCGGCCATGGCACAATACGTTCGCCTAAAAGTATACGTTCTGCGGCGGCACTTTCAGCAATTATTCTGCAAAGTAATCAAAACGATATGCACGGCGGCCAAAGCTACGCCTATTTTGACCGTGACATGGCAACATATGTAGAGGTAGAACGTAAACGTCAAGACCGTATACTAAGGGGCAACCTAAAAGAGTTGGGCCTAACAGCGACAGAGGAAGAAATATCAGCATTGGTAGAAAAACATACCTACAATGAAACATTTCAAGCAATGGAAGCCTTCATATATAACTTAAACACCATGTCATCCCGTGCTGGGGCACAAGTACCTTTCTCTAGCGTAAACCTTGGTACAGACACAACACCCGGCGGTCGCATGATTACAGAGTGCTTCCTAAAGGCATACGAGCGCGGGCTTGGCAGGGGTGAGAGTCCAATCTTTCCAAACCTATGCTTTAAGCTTAAAGATGGCATAAACTTTGAGCCAGAGGATCCTAACTATGACCTATTTTATCTGGCAATGGAAGTTGCCTGCAAACGATTGTTCCCATCGTTTTCATTCATGGATGCCAGCTTTAACAATATTTATGGCGATGAGGAAGTAGGCTACATGGGATGCCGCACAAGGGTTATTGCCAATGTTAATGGTGATGCCGTAACCGAGGGACGTGGCAACTTAAGTTTTACGTCCATCAACCTTCCGCGGCTTGGCATGCGGGCCAAGGGTGACATGGCACTGTTTTGGCGCTATCTGGACGAAACACTGGATTTTGCTATGCGCCAATTAAAAACCCGTTACGACTTACAAAAAAACCTGCGTGTCTGCGACTTCCCATTCCTGATGGGCCAGCAGCTATATATGGACAGTGAAAAATTAGCACCCAACGATATAATAGAACCCGCGATAAAGCACGGCACATTAACTGTAGGTTTTATAGGCCTTGCGGAATGTCTTGTGGCACTTACAGGCACCCACCACGGGCAAAACCAGTCCAGCCAGGCACTGGGTATCGCTATTGTAAGCCACATGCGTCGCCGTTGTGACGAGGCAAGCAAGGAACACAGTCTCAACTACTCTCTATTGGCCACCCCTGCCGAGCAGCTAAGTGGCAAGTTTACGACCCTTGATGTGGAGCGCTTCGGCATAATTAAGGGCGTAACAGACAAGGAATGGTACACAAACTCCTTCCATGTGCCGGTAGAACATGAGATTACTGCCCTTGATAAAATAGCAATAGAAGGCCCATATCATAAATATTGCAATGCTGGCCATATATCATATGTAGAGCTAGAATCCGCCCCCGGAAATAATATCGAAGCTTACGAGCGGCTAATCCGCGCAATGGCTGACGTAGATATGGGTTATGGTGCAGTTAATTTCCCTGTAGATATTTGCAGGGAATGCGGCACAAGCGGCCTTATAAACGAGTCTACATGCACCAACTGCGGCAGTGATAATATTAGCCGTGTTAGGCGGATTACCGGGTACTTGTCTACTCTAGACAGGTTTAATGATTTTAAGCTAGCCGAGGAAAAAAACAGGATAAAGCATGATGAATAGTGACAAGCTACGTCTATCGGGGTTTTCTCATGAAAGCTTTGTAGACGGGCCTGGAATACGGGTTGTGGTATTTGTGCAAGGGTGCGAAAACGCTTGTGAAAATTGCCACAACCCCCAAAGCTGGGATATGAGCGGCGGTGAGGAGCACACCGTGCGTGAAGTCATAAAAATGGTAAAAGATGCTGCTGGCGCAGCACGCCGCAAGAACCATGCAGCGGCAGGTTTAGGCCTGTCTGCCACACCGCGAGGAACTCGTAAAAAAGATACGCTTTCCCGCCAAAAGGAATTTCAGGGCGTGACATTCTCTGGCGGGGAGCCTTTTTTGCATGCAGGTGCGCTGGTTAAGGTTGGCACGGCGGTTAAGCGCTTGGGGCTTGATATAACCGTATACACAGGCTATACATACGAGAAGCTTGCTGCGTGTCCCGATGAGGATACCCAAGCTTTACTTGCGCTGGCAGATTATCTAATAGACGGTAAATATATTCACGCGCTTAGGGATATAGGGCTAAAATTTCGCGGTTCGTCCAACCAACGTGTCATTGATATGAATGAAACGCGCAAGACCGGACAAGTTGTAGAATTTATATAATGTAATAGGTAAATCATGGATATTTGATTATACCCGCGATTAGATTTGTTGCTAAAGCGGCATTACCCATTAATTATATCTGACCAAAATGCAGCGTACTCCTCTTTTGTTTTACGGGGGTGCGCTTTTTTTATTTCTAGTGCGGACTTTGCGCCGTCTGCAAGCAGGTCTATAGTCGTCATTGTTAGCAGTTTTGCGGGTAGTATATAGGCTAGTTCATCGTTGGCAACGTCGAACTCTGCGCTGTGTAGTGTGCCGCTAAAACCGTTTATGCTTGGGTGTATTGCGGGTAGTAGCCATGTAATATCGCCCATATCGGTACTGCCACCGAAGGGTTTGCCATCTTCGATTAACGCACTGGGAGTTATGTCGCGGGCATTATCTGTGAAAAGCTGGCCTATGCACTGGTTTTGCATTAGCGGGTAATAGCCGGGGATATCTATAATTTCTACTTCCGCGCCCAGCGCGTAGGCACAGCCTTTGATTGCGCGGTTTACTTGGGAGTTTACTCTTTTCATAGCTTTGATGCTGGCGGCGCGTATGAAGCATTCCATTTTTACATCGGCAGGGACAGTGCTTACAATGTCCCCGCCTTTTGTGATTATAGAGTGGACGCGGATTCTGTCGGCTTCGCGGAATGTTTCCCTTAGCGCGTTTATTGCATGCAGGGAAAGGGTTGCAGCATTTAGGGCGTTTACCCCAAGCCATGGGGCTGCGGCCGCGTGGGCTTCTTTGCCGGTGAAGCGTATTTCCTTGCCTATAAACCCTAGGGATGCACCGCCTGTGGAAATATGTGCGCCGGGTATTTTTGCTGTATCTTTGGTGTCTGTTGTAGCGTGTACCATCATGGCTATATCTATATCGTCGCATGCGCCTTCGGCTATCATTTGCTGCTTGCCGCCCAGCCAGTTTATTTTTCCTTCGCGGCGCATGGCCTGCCGCTCTTCTATTTGGATATATTCCTCGGCGGGGGCGGCGGAGAAACATACGTCCCCATCTAGGTGTGCCGCTACCGCGGAGATACCTATTGCGCTTGCGGCCAGTACCGCTAGCTGCGCCGCGTGGCCACAGGCGTGAGCCGCGCCGGTTGCCTTATTAGCGTGGGGGTGGTTGGGGCTTATTACCGCGTCTAGCTCACCCATTATCATTACTGTGGCGTTGTGGGCTTTGCCGTATGTCCAGCCCTTTAGGCCGGTAAGGGCTATTGTACGTATATCTTTTACGCCAATGGATTCCAATTGGGCCTTTACCGCGGCGGAGGTGATATGCTCTGCATATCCAAGCTCGGGGGTGGCGCGGCAGGCTTTGCCAAAGGCTATTATTGCCTCGCGGTTGGCTTCTATGGCAGCGCAAGCTTGCTGCTTTAGTTGGCTTTTGTTCATGTGGATAATCCTCCTTAAAATGAGTGGGATGCTTAAATGAACTTCATGAGTCATTATGGCTATTTATAAGTGTAAGGGATTTTTAGTGGATTTAGCAACCGGCAAAAAGCCTGTAAAGTAAGCAGAGATTTAATTTTAACCAAAATGACAATGCACAGGGCATACTTGCGGTGGTTATTGGTAATGCGGAGTATATATTTAGAGCGGGTACAGTAGGCGAGACAGTTATTATTGATGGTGTGGAGCATGGAATAATTCATAGCCATATCTCGCAGGATGAGCTGATTAGGATGGCGGAGTCCTTGTTGGAGTAATGCGCCGGTAATGCTTTGTAGTTGGGTATGAAAATTCTTTCAGGGCTGGAATGGATGCTATTAATCCCAGTTAATATTTTATAATAACTTGGCCCCTGCCCCGCCAGCTTGACTACTTTTTTTGTATCATCTAACATTGAGCTGGTAGCAACCCATGCATCAGCCGCATTCAAAGGCCAAAGGAATGATACCTATGAAATTCACCCCCGCACAGCAAGCCGCAATATCATACGACGCACCCGAAATCTTAGTTTCTGCCGCCGCAGGCTCCGGCAAAACAGCGGTACTTACACAGCGTATATTGCGGCACATAACCAACAATATAGGGATAGACCAGCTGCTGGTTGTTACCTTTACAGAAGCCGCCGCCGCGGAAATGAAGGAACGCGTAACCCATAAAATCCAAGAGCAGCAGGTGGATAACCCAAGTATGCACCTAGCCAACCAAGCGGCGCTTTTGGCCACTGCCGATATTTCTACAATCCATGCATTCTGCCGCAAACTGGTGAAGGAACACTTCCAGATGATAGACATAGACCCGGCTTTCCGCGTGGCAGACGATTCGGAGCTGGGGCTAATCAAGAGCCAAGTAATGGACGATGTTTTCGAAGAAGAATACGCAGCCGAAGACAACGCCGCGTTTATTGACCTTGTGGATGTTTATGGCGGCAAAGCCAAAGACGATAGGCTGGACGCGCTGGTGAGGCGGTTATATGCCTTTTTGGAAAGCGACCCGTTCCCTATTGAGGCTGCGGTGCGTTACGCAAACGTATTTAACTGCATTAATGACAAAAGCGATAATGGCCAGCTAGACGCAACCCCATGGGCACGGCTGGCAAAGAATGAACTTTCTGCTGGGCTCAACGGTATTATAGAAGGCCTGCGTCTGGCAGCGGAAGTATGCCACTTGCCCGGTGGGCCAGAGAAATACATAGACAAAATGGAAGAAAACATAGCTATGATAAAGAGCCTGCGAAAGAGCCTTGAAAAGCCCTTCGCGGAAATATATCAGGCTTTTTTGCGCGTGGATTGGGGTAGCCTGCCAGCAATACGCGAAAAAGACGGAGTTAACGCCGCCCTAAAAGAACGCGCCCAGCGCATCCGTAATACAGAGGCCAAGGACAGGCTAAAGAACTTGGTAAACGGCGTGTTTTTCGCGCCGCCAGAGAAAATGCAGGCAGACCTAACGGCCTTAGCCCCACGCGTAAAAGCGCTGATGGGGCTGGTGGTACGCTATGCGGAAGCTTTCGCTGCCGAAAAACGCAAACGAAACCTGTTGGATTTTTCGGACTTAGAGCATTTCGCGATAAAAATCCTATACCCGCATGGCCCGGACGATATGACCCCAAGTGTCGTGGCCAAGGCGTTGGCGGAAAAATATCACGAGGTGCTGATAGACGAGTATCAAGACTCTAATAAGGTACAAGATTTAATCCTTAGTGCCGTAGCAAAACAGCGCTTCATGGTTGGGGACGTGAAGCAAAGTATATACCGCTTTAGACGGGCAAATCCGGGGTTGTTTGTAGAAAAATATAACAGATACACACCGGTGTATGAAGAAATACCAGAGCCTCCCACCTTACGCATAGATCTTTCTCAAAATTTCCGCAGCCGCACAGGCGTTATAGACGCGGTAAACTTCTTCTTTTTGCAGCTTATGTGTGCGGAAGTAGGCGAGGTAAACTACGACACCGCTGCCGCGCTTCACGTAGGTGCGGACTATCCGCCTCTACCGGAAGACACCTTCCCCGGCATGTGGGTAGAAATCCTAGACCAATCCTCCCCTGAAACAGAGCCTGAGCCGGAAGAAGACGAAGAACCAATATCCGCGATAATAGCAGAAACCCGTATGATAGCCGGTTGCATACACGAAGTATTGGCCACACGCCAAGTGTGGGACAAGGATAAAGATGCCTACCGCCCCTGCAAACCCGGCGACATAGTTATATTGGCCAGAAGCGCAAATTCGCTGGCTAAGGATGTAATAGAAGAATTAAAAAATTGCGGCATAGACGCGATAGCCGACATGACCGCGGCATTCTACCAGCAGCCGGAAATAAAAACCGCGCTGGCTTTCCTGCGTGTGACAGACAACCCCCGGCAAGACATAGATTTAATAGCGGTACTAAGCTCGCCCGTATACGGCTTTACCATGGACGAGCTGTACATGATTAGGCAGCACCCAATAGAAGCCCCCCCCCAAGCAGAACCCGCACTAAATAACAAGCAGCCCCCCGCCGACCTATACGACCACTTAAAATCCGTCGCAAACGATACCTCCCGTCTTTGCGATGAGCTAAGCGTCGCAGAAGCAATCCAGCACAAAGCTCACCATTTCCTAACCCACCTAAAAAAATGGCGCACCGCTGCCCAACACCTACCAATAAGCCGCCTAATAGGCCAAATCTACGAAGACACCGGGTATCCCTCCCACGCGGCAGGCCAGCCCGGCGGTGAAATCCGCGAAGCCAACCTGCGCCTACTACTGGAGCGCGCCATAGAATTTGAAGAAACCAGCTTCAAAGGCCTATTCCACTTTATCCACTATATAGAGCGATTATATGACACAGACAGTGCCGACCGCGTAGCAGGAGGTGCCGCCCCGGCAGAAGATCTAACCAACCGCGTGCGCCTAATGTCTATCCATAAATCTAAAGGTCTAGAGTTCCCGGTAGTAATAGCCGCCTTCTTAGGCAAGCGCTTTAACGTAGACGATGAGCGCCAACCTATAATCCTGCACGGCGAAGAAGGTCTAGGCCCCAAATATGTAAATCTAGAAAAACGCACCCGTGCAAAAACTTTAGCCCACTATGGTCTAGCAAGGCTAACCCGCCGCGAAAACCTATCAGAAGAACTGCGCTGCCTATATGTAGCCCTAACCCGTGCAAAAGAACTACTAATCCTAACAGGTCGCGTGGCAAGCCTAGAAAAAAACATAGAAAAATGGGCCGATGCCGCCGCCCAGCCGGGCATAAACCCATCGGCATTCTATCGCCAAAATGCGGGTAAATATCTGGATTGGATAATGCCCTGCCTGCTGCGTCACCCATCCGCCACTGCATTGCTTAAAGATGAAATTAATCCGGTTAAGGAGATACAGTCCCATCCGGCAACCTTCGATATTCGCGTACACCACGGGCTGATACAATTCGATGCACCTGTAATTGAAAAGCCCCTAGCCGTGCCATACGAACCTATAAGCCTGCCTTCAACTGCAAAAGCTAGCCCCTTTCCGTCAAAGCTTTCTATTTCAGAGATAAAACGATTATACGCTTCCGACATTTCCCCCGACAGTACGACATTCACACCATCAGACCAGCCGCCAACATTCGAGCCGCCTGCCTTTATGCGGGCAGAAGAGGGTATAACTCCAATGAAAATGGGTTCAGCCCTTCACTCCATTGTAGAACATATGGACTTCCATAAGCATATAAACCTAGCCGCAATCGATGAACTAATAGCCCTGTTAACAGAAAAAAACCTGCTAACCCAAGAAGAATCCATAGCAATTGACCGCAGTAAAATCCTTACCCTAGCCAACTCCACAGTAGCAGGCCGCATCCGCGCAGCAAAAGAAATCCACCGCGAAGCCATGTTTGTTATGGCCATCTCTGCCGCGGAAATCTATCCAGACTTGCCCGCAACCGAAGAATCCATCCTTGTTCACGGCATTATAGATTGCTACTTCGAAGAAGACGGTGAGCTGGTACTGGTAGACTTCAAAAGCGAAAATCCCGGCCCTAACCCAAAGGCTTGGGCCGAAACCCACCGTGTTCAATTGCAGATATACAAAAAGGCCATAGCAGAAGCTACGGCCAAAGTAGTTAAGGAAGTAATCCTATATTCTTTCGTCACAGGCGAAGGCATAATCATGGAGAATCTTTAATGCTCTGCACTATTCACAGGGCCTACTTCCGCTTCATCCGGCGTAGGATTTTTCGTATATGTGTGCCAAGCTGTAACAGCAATGAAAACTGGCGCTATAAACAATAAGGCCGTAACGCTAATAGGGTTCCAATCAAATATATATGCCCACCCCGACCCCACAGCCGTAGGGTAATGTAATATCCGTCCAATAGCAAGGACAGCTATAACAGTCCAAAAAGAAGTCATAATTACCTTAGATTTCGTAAGTACTGGCTTAAATTTTAACCTATTGCGTATGCCAGCAATCAGCTCTACTACAGTAGTGGCAACCAAAAAAATCACAATAACCGACATCCTAATATCGGTCCGATGCTCTTCGCCCCTTGTATATGATTGAGACAAATCACCATTCAAAACCGCGTGTATATTCCATGCTAAATCAAAGTTTATGTTAACGCCGTTTGTCAAAAATATAACTCCCTGCCCCTCATCGGGAAGTATCCGTATATTAGATGAAAAATTAGGCGTTTGCCCCGCGTGGCCTAATGTGTTCGTGTCCAAATTTGTTACCCAGCCCGATGTATAGAATGTACCCGAGCTCATATCTGGCCCGTTGATATCTGCCTGATGTGCGCGTTCAACAACACGTATAAATATTTCGGGTATATCTTGTACAAGGCCCAAGTGTATACCCATCCAGCGCGCCATATCAAGGGTACTTGAAATGATAAACCCAGTTGGCGTCATACCGCCATACACAGGCGCATCAAAAGTAAATGTCATAAAAAACCCATGACGATGCCCCTGTGCCATCCTTCCCGTAGCAATAGCATCAGAACGGTATGCAAATGTTTGGTACAGGCCAAGCGGCCTAAAAACCTGCTCCTGCATAAATGATTCGTAACTTTGCCCCGAAACAGTTTCAATAATCAACCCCAAAATGTTGTAGTTTGCATTGCCATATGAAAATGCTGTACCCGGCAAAAAATCCAGCCGCGCCCCTACAAAAGGCTCGACTGTTCTGCGCAGCATATCCGTGCCTTCACCACGCGGCGCGTCTGAATGGGTTTGGGTTAAACCGCTTGTGTGGTTAAGAAGCTGCTTAATTGTTACGTCTGTAATTTCATTTTGATACATTACATAAAACCATGGTAAGTGATCCGCTATATAGTCTGCGGTAGAAAGCAGCCTCTGTTCTTCTAAAAGTAAAATGCCCGCCGCGGTAAACGCCTTACTCAAAGAGCCAATCTCATACAATGTTTGCGCGTTAACCGATACCGGATTATCCCGGTTACGGCGGCTGGTGCGCCCGGCGTTAAAAAAATGAGTTTGATTATCGTAAATAACCGCGACAGATATCCCGGGTACACCGGAAATACGGACAGCGTCATCCAGTAGCTGATGTATAACATCTCGCGCCTCTGCTGGCAAAGCGTATACTGCCATTGCCGGGGCTGCCGTAAGAAAAACGCAAATAACGCTGCAAATGACAAGTCTAATAAATGTATTTTTAGTTTTATTTTTGCCGTTCATATTCAGCTACCCTCCTCACAAATCTCAAATATTTCTTCGATAGTCACCCCAAATACCTTTGCAATGGAATACGCCAATATAAGGGATGGATTATACCGCCCTTTCTCAAGATGGTATATCGTCTCGCGCCGCACACCAACTAAGCTAGCCAGCTCATCTTGCTTCATATCATGTTTAGCACGAAACTCCTTGATTCTTGTTTTAACTATCATCTTCATCCTTACTACTCATTTCCTTTGCTTCAAGGCGGCTTAGGCTTACGCAAAACACAAAATCAGCCGCCGCCATTGTTAACGCAAAACCAAAAACAGCAAATGAAAGAGAATACCCGTATAAACTTTCACTTGCCTGCAATAAAAGGGTCACAACAAGTATAAACTGTGCCGGTATTAGAAAAACGAAAAACCCACGCATAGCACTGGTACGCACATTGGCCCAAAAAAGTTCATCTGGTACTGTTTTCGCGTACTGAAAGAAAACAAAATTGGCGAAAAGTGAAAACATAAGAGGTGTGCCAAAAAAACCGGCAAAACCAAGAAACCCCAAGAAACCTATATACGCCAACTTATTCTTCATGAACATCACCTCCCTCTGTGTTATATATTTCTATCTTTATGAGATAAATATATAACATAAAAAAAGTGGTGTCAACTTTGGCAGATACACACATGCATGGGTTGAATCCGCCACACCTAATTATAAGCATAAAAAGACCCCATGCAACAGGATTAATAATGCCTGAACTTATGGGGTTTTAGTTAAAAATCTAATCTAAAATATCAAATACAAACTGTACGCAACGGTCGAGTCAAGTAAAAGTTTAAATCAGTTGTACCTTACCTTGAAACAGGTATCCTAACGTTTAAGTCCTGCCATGGCCAGCGTACCCAATAGTCGCCATCGCCTTCATATATAAGAAATATATAGCCATAAACATAATCACCGGCTTCCATGCCTCCTACGTGGACACTTGGAAAGCTCGCTTCGCTATCAATCATTCTGTTCCTAATGGCACTAAATTCTGTGACAGTCATTGCCTCTTCTTGCCCCTCGCCGCCACGTACGGGGCTGTACGCAATATAGCTCATAGACATCCCCTGTGGCCTGTTACCACCGGAAATATTGGTTACCCTAGCCGGCATGGCTATAACTTCGCGCCCTCTTGTTATTTCGTATGATTGCCACGTGCGTGCGCTGGCATCGTCACGGGGCGTTCTTGCGGGGCTTAGCTGCTCTGTAACAACAATGCCGTCAAAAAAAATAACTTCCCATTCGGGGTCTCGCCCTATGGTTATTATAAGAGTATCGCCGAATGTATAATAATTTTTAAACATTGGTTGTGTGTCCGTGGCAGGTGTTGTGGCGGCTGCCGTACTGTCTGATTCCTGTGTTTCCGATGTAGTTGTATATGCACCGCCATTGCCATTGCAAGCCGCTAAAGCAAGCAAAATAAACATCGTCAATCCCATTAGTAGTAGTTTTTTCATATATAAACCTCTCATGTGCCGCAGCTTCACAACTCTGCCGAAGCTGCAGTAATATAAATAAAAGAATAAACCAGATAAAATTAAAGCCCCAAAGCAGTATGTACCGCCAAAGGGCTATTGTATACAAGCATCCCAAATTTTACACCACAGCTCTGTGACTACAGCACCCCCACAACCACTAATAAAAGCGCAAAAAACACCCCGATAGATAAGCACATAACCTTAAAACTAAGCTGCAAACCCCTTAACGGGTCAGCCAGTTTCTTAGCCACTGGCACATACCTATAAGCCAATACTCCAATCCCGAAACTGAGGACAAAAATCAAACTTTTCTCCAAATAGCCCCAAGCCTCTATGGTGAATGAAACCGCACTGGCATCCCCCACAGGCCGCTCAAACAAAAACCGTGCCACCACAGGCCCAAACACTCCCAAGAGCATGCAGCAAACCCCCAGTCCCATGACAACAGCCAGCCTGCACCAATCCGGCGGCGGTGTAGTCTTAACCGCCCCAAGCGGCCGCCCAAAGAAAATAGCCGAATATCTCACAAACACTAAAACAGTCCCAAAATTAACAACGATGAAAGCCCATCCCAAAGCCCCGTCAGCCCCATAAGCGATAAAATACTTAGACACAAACCCGTTAAAAAATGGCGCGCCCACAATCCCCAAAATTGCCAACATGTTAGCTATGGCAATCCGCGGGCTAATAAAATAAAGCCCTCTAATCTTATCAATATTAGTTGTCTTATACCTGTAGCTTATCATCCCTGCCGCAAGAAACAGTGCTACCTTAATAAGCGCGTGGTTAACTATGTGTAAAAGCGCCCCCATATCAGAATAAACATTATATAGCGAGAAGGAAACCTCATCACCCAAGCTAACCCCGGCAATAATAAGCCCCGCCTGCGCCACGGTACTGTAAGCAAGCATAAGCCGGATATCTTTCTGTGCCAACGCAAGTACCACCCCCGCCACAGCAGTAACAAGTCCCACGACAAGGAAAAATTCCGACCCCATACCGCCAAACACATCCGTGAAGCGGATAAACAAATAAATCCCGCTCTTGACATGCAATCCCGACATTATAGCCGCGATAGTAAAACGCGACCCGGTAAGTGAATTAACCTTAGGCAGCCAAGTAAGCAGCGGAAAAAGCGAGCACTTAGCGGCAACGCTGGTCATAATCAGCGCAAAAGGAAGCACCAAATCAGAATTATCCATAGTAGCTATAACTCCGGCTGCGGCCTCCATATCCATCACACCGGTTACCATATAAAGATACCCAAGCCCAAAAAGATAAAACTGCATAACTACAATATTTATCATGATAAAAGTCATACCGGCAAACAAGTTCCGGCGTTTACGGTCATACATAAGCAATATAACCACAACAACGGTACTAACCTCCACCAGCACAAACACATTAAAAAAGTCCCGGGTAAGGAATAGCCCAATAAGCACACCCTCCAAAATAAACAAAAGGAACCAGTAAAGCCGCCCGGTATGGTCATATTCAGACCGTAAATTGTAGATAACCACAGCAAGGAAAATAGCCACCGTAAGCAAGATGAAAACAGCGGCCAAAGTGTCTACCCTAAGTATTATCCCTAAATATCCTTCATACCCGCCAACGCGGGTAATAATCTCACCGTCGCGCACAGCCAAAAGTAAAGAAAAAGCCAACGCAACAAAAGCCGTCTGTGCAACGACGGCTATGATACGCGCATGTTTAAGCCCGGCGAATACGTACAGGAATACTGCTATCAATACCGGTATTATTGCGAAAAAGGGTAGGCTCAGGGCTAACATTTAAAAACCTCGCTCATAACTTTGTCTATATGTGCCGCTTCATTTTCACATATCACACTATTAATCATTTGCTTATTCATCCTGCCCGCTTTCTTCTTTATTAACTAAGTCCCGCATTGCTACCCAATTAACAGTCTTATACTTCTTAAACAAAGCATTAAGCATAGTAATATTGATAGCTGTAACCGCAATGCCAATTATTATAGCCGTAAGCATAAGCGCCTGCGGAAGTGGGTCGGCAATAACATCTGCGTACTCTAGGCAAGCAATGTCGCCAATTATAGGCGGCACTATCCCAAGCCTTGCGCCTACCCCAAGCCAAAGCATTATTACCGATGTCTGCATAAGCATTATAAAGACGATGCACTTGATGATGTTACTGGTGGTGATAAGGCCGTAAAAGCTGATAAAAAATAAAAGTATCGGAAAAAAGTCAAATAAATGTATGTCCATATGTCCTCCTGCTAATCATAGCAATCTAGTATACGAAAAAGGTTTCACCAATAAAGCGGCTTACCGCTGACCAAAGTATCAAAACCGGAAAAGCAACACTACAACCTCTCTATAGCTACATACCTATAAAACAAAATAAAGAACCCGCAAGCTACCTTCATACCCACAAGCGCGCTCATGGCAATCAAATAAATATTTTGGAAAAGCGGCGTAACATCAGCTACAACATAAACAACCCCGGTAAAAATGGCCAAAATCGGCAGAATCGTAATATTAATAAAGACCAATTCCTCCATCTTCATAACTTTCTTAATAGGCAAATCGTAAATATCCAAAACCAAGTACCTGCATATAAAAAAAGTAGCAATGGTAAGCCCGCCCAAGAATCCACCCCCGGCGGATATATGCCCATTCATTATAAGATACGCGCCAAACAGCAATATTATCGGGCAAATAATACGCATGGTGAACTTGGCCATAGCCGAATTTTCGATTTCACTGTGATGCCCGTCCGGTATCTGGTCCAGCCCCAGCCATGAAACATGTGTCACGGCTACCACGGCCACAACCAGTAATAGCGCCTCAAAAAGTGTATCGTATACACGATATCCTAAATAAATAGCCGTAACCGCGTTAGTGCCGCCAACGTCAACCATAAACATTTGCAGATACTGGTCCCTAAGCTCTGTAATGGCGTATCCCACCGGTACAAAGTATATAAATAACCCACCAAGCGCCAAGGTGAATAAAAGCGGCGGTATAAATTTAGTAAACAGCAGCTTCCGTGGCTGTTTCTCTTGCGCCTCTTCCCTCCTTAACCCGCGCCCGCGGCTATAGTATTTCTCTACACATACGATAAAAAATATTGTGGCAAAGGCCGAAATGCCCGCCTCCGACATGGCTACATCCGGTGCGCCAAGGGACAAATATATGACAGACGTGATAAGCGAAAATACGCCAAAATATATAATTACACGGTAAATCTTACGGCAGAAAACAATACAAGCCGCGCTCAAAATCCAAAAAATTAGCAATACTTGTGTCATATTTTATTTTATGCCTCCTCCGATGATTTTTCCTCACCCGTTGGCACTGCCCGCGAAATAGGTACATAGCCGCTATTGTATGCCGAGCGCACTATGATATGAGCCACCAGCGGGTTAAGCACCATCATAATTATTGCGATAAGAAGCAGCTTCCCGGTAAAAAAGCTGATGCCATGGCGGATGGCTAAGCCAATGATAATGGTTAAAAAACCTACAGTGTCAACTTTACAAGCTACAAGTACCCGATAATAAAAATCTTTTTTGGGTTGAAAGGTGCCAATCACTCCAAACAGCATAAAAATTATGCCAATGCCCATAATTACATAGCTAAGTATCTGCATCACTTCCTCCCTTTCTTAATCTTTTGTAAATCACGCCGAGATAGGAAAAGCGCAAGAAATATTGTGCCAATAAAGTTGGAAAGCGCATATATAATAGCAGCATCCAGCAAAAATGTAGTCTCAAAAATAGCGGCAAACAATATGATAATCAAGATTGTCTTAGACAAAATCAAAGTCATGCCCAGTAGCCTGTCCCAAACGCTTGGGCCTACTATTACACGTATCAGGTAGGGCGTAAGCAGCCCCAGCATTATCCCAAGGATTATATACATAAGTTAATTTATACCTCCTTCGCAGGCGGCATATTTTCTTCTGCCTTTTGTGATTTTATTAGCATCCGCTGTATGCTTTTAAGGTCATCTTCCGCGGTTGGGTAGCCGTCTTTTTTTGCGTCGCCTATACACAAAAGCGTGATATTCTCCCCCTCGCGCTCCATGAATACAGACCCCGGTGTTAGCGTGATAGAGTCCGCTAAGATATTTCGCAGGGCTTCGTTTTCAATCTCAAGTTCGTATGTGGCAACACCCCATTTAGAGTCTGTCAAAATCATTTTAATCATGTACAGCGCGTCTGTATAAATGCGCCCTACAAGCCATAATGGGTATATTGCCAGTTTGTAGAAGTTTACGTTACGGATTTCTTCAAAGTTAAGAAACTTGCCCATAAAATGCATACACAGCATACTTATAAACATGCCTATGGCTACATTAGGCCAGGATATCTGCTCCATTAATATTATCCACATAAATGTTAATGCAATCGTAACAAAAATTGTGTGTTTTCCCATGGTTTACCTCTGGTATAGTTGAATGCGATTTCCGTATGGAAGTGATTTCTTTAGCCACTCTACACCCGGCAATATCATATGTCAATACATGGCAACGTAGATTTCAGAATCAAATATGATCCTTTTTTGTAGCTGTGTTTTTGATACTGCCGGCAAAGGTTTTTTTATGCCCTAACAATGGCTAAAAATAAGGATTCGCATGTTGAGTTATACTGTATACTGGGGTAGAATATTGCGGCAGGCAGTAAATGCCGAAAGCGGAGGAAATATATGAGAACCCACTTAGATGATATTCAAAAGTTACACGCATTGTTTGATAATAATTTCATGGAGGCCTATCGTGCCTCCAATTCCAATAAACGGCGCGGTATTTTACCGTTTTTACAGTCCATATATCGCAGGTGGTATTACTCCACCCTAATAGAAGACGCCCCTCTTTCACCGGCAAATCTGCTGGAGTCTATCTGCCTGCACTACGATAAGCCCGCCTCCACATACCCAGTGGCATTTCCCCGCAATAAGTCCAAGCTAGCCAGCATAGGCATACATTTAGTGGAGTATACCTTAAACAATCACCCTATGATAGACGACATGCGCTTACTGTTAGACTTCAGCACCCCCCATTTAGATTTACTGGCAGGCGACGCGTTTGCGGCATCCCAAGCTTTGGAATTTGCCGAACAAGTGAGCTTGAACGACCCAATGTACGCCGCGTTTTTGCTGGAAGTGTGTTTGGAGATGAAGCTGGTGGTAAAAGTACCGTCGGTAGGAGTAAACCGCTTTAAGCCCTCTCCCCGTGCGAACGAAATCATGGCCGCGCCATGCAAAGATATCTTCCGCAATGTTGTGGAAATCGTCATCGCCATGGCATCCAAGGGGCTGCAAAATTTGGCGATGCTGCCGGAGACATTATTCTCCGTAACATTCATACGATCGCTGCTGGAAAAACCAATGTTTACAGATGATATATTCGGCAAGGTATACGATGCACTTGGCTATGACTTAGACGATGTGATGGATTTCACGATGGAAGAAGGGGGGATTGGCGACTTAGACGTGGACCTGCTTGCGGGTACGTTTATGACAGGCGTGCTGCTGGATAAATTCTTCTACACGCCCTTCGGGCATTTTATGAAGCTGATACGTCCGCTGTATATATTACCCTTCGAACTTGAAAACGAGATAACCGACTATATAAATGTAAGCGATGACCCGGAAGAAGGCGCGATAGCCTTTTTTGCGCCCTGCTCCAGCTATACCCTTACAGATTTGGGGCTGGAATGCCTAGGCATTGCCAAAACGGAGGACAATTACCTAGACACCACAAAAGCCGCCCCATTCGAACAAATGAAAGACACTATTTTCAGCAGTAAAGATGCCCTAGCTGTTTTTGCGGAAATAGCACGGCACCTAACCCCCATGCGTCAGGAAGACCCGCCGGAAGATATATATACCTTCCGCGCCCGTTTAGAAAGCAACTCAACCATATGGGCTCATGTGCAAATGCCTATAGACGCAACCCTGCATGATATGTATATAGAAATTGCGGAATGTATTGGCCTAAAAGAAAACGATGATTACATCTTCTATCACGACAAAAAAGAAAATCCCTTCGCCGAGTACACCTCTAAAAGGCGTGCCAAGCGCGGCAGAAAAACATCGGACATAGAGCTGGAAGAACTGGATTTTGAGCATCAAAAGCATATGCTTCTGATTGCCTATAATCAGGCGCTACCATTTGGTGGTGAAGCCCCAACCGTGCGCCTACAACTGGAATTTTTGCATGTAAAGCCGCCGGAAACGGGGCATGACTACCCGCGCATCAGCCGGGTTAGCAAGGGGCTGAAAGAAAGTTTTGAGGAGTAGCGGAGAATCATAATAAAGAAAAATATCAAAGGCAAGTGGATCTAGCAGCTTTTAGCCATTAAGTATTTTTCGGATGAGTGATTATAAAATATATTTCCTAATAAACCCCAAGGCTTCATATTTTTGTTCAGCAGTTGTATCTGTGTAAAAATTATCTAGTAATTCCGACAAGGCATGAAATTTTTGTCTATCTAAAAAATATTTATCCCCATTATCGCCATAGCCTTCAAGTACATATTTGGAGTTAAAATAATAATGCCAGTCTTGGGCCGGCTCTGAATAGCCCGCACAGCCAAAATCCAACAACCCTGTTATTTGTTTGGTTTTAGTATCAATCATTAAATTGCCATAATGCAAATCATGATGACATAGTACAGGCTTTACAGGGTGCTGCACAGATATTTTTTTGTAATGCTCCGCAATACTTTCAATTGATTCGATTTCTTTGTTTGTAAAAATATTGCGTGCCTCAACTGTAAATTTTTTATTAAAATCATTCATAATATCTTCAAGTGTCTCTTGACGATAATCGGTTTGCCACGACGAATCATTTCCGCCCGCTTCGTGTAAATTACGTACAATTTTGCCAAGCTGCCGCTGAATATCAATGCCAGTTTTTTCGTCATATGTGCCGCATAATTCATACGTAAAAGGAGTGCCAGAAAGCAAAGTTTCGCCTATAATATACAATCCGCTCTCAGAAACAGCGGTATATAGTATTTCTGGTATTTCTATATCCAACTTGCCTTCTAAAAACTTTAAAACCTCGGCTTCATTTTTTTGCATCCGTGCTATATTCCCTTCGCTTTGCAATGGGATCTTGAATACTATTTCGTCATTTACCAGACAGATTGCTCCTGCTTTTCCTTTTCCCAACAATGAAATTTGGTTGATTCTAATATCTTTAAAAGTCTCGCTTATTAATTTTTTGAGTCCGTTAATATCAGTCATTTTGACTATCTCACTTTTCTATTGTATTTTCGTTGATTGCCGCTGCCGCATTTGCCATATCTTTTTCAGAAACCTTATTAAAAATAAATTTAAGCACCCATAATCCATCGCTGGGGTTCATATGCCATTTCCCATGAAGCTTTAGCGGGTACATATATGGGATTACAGCAATAGCTATAAAAATAGGTATCAGATTCCGGATGTACAATACAATCATATTAAAAAAATCTAATGGTGTGGCCAAGGAAAGCCAAGGTACTGTGAATGCGTTACTCATTTCTACCGGCACAGAAAAGAAGTCTTCTCTTCGCGGGGCAGATGCCATAAATGGTATAAAATCGCCTAAGCTTATACTGCCACTCATATACAGCGCAAGTGGGATAGCAAGCAAAATCGTAAAAAACGCGCCTGACGAAAATAACATTATCATATGAGATTTTTTGGCTTCGCCATCAGAATACCCACCTACATATCCCCCAAAAAAGAATAATGCTGTGACTCTTAATCTTTTTGTATTAATAATGGGTTTGCCAAAGAATCCCATATTGATTTTAACATCAGGCTCTTTCATGATACAGCGTGCAACAAAATAATGCCCTATTTCATGAACCAGTGTGACAAAAAACATACTAAAGAATGTAAAAGCAATTGACGATATAACTATGTTTGCGAAAAACTCCATACTATTTTCTCTCCTCTGATATTAAGCTTCTTCGTAAGCCCTATATATTCAGAGTTTTCGAGGAAGTCTTTTTAGGTTATGTTCAAGATGTCTATGGCTTTTTCTACCCACTCAAGCCTTGTCTTTCTCATCATTTCCCCGTGCATCATTATTAATTTGATGTATATCATTTCTTTGGGGTCATGGGGTGGCTCTGATTGATTGTACATTTCATTGGCGTTGTCCATTTCTTCCATGCCAATAACGCACTGCTTGCGGTAGTTATGCAGCAACTCTAATGCCTGTTCCCGGCTTGTATCTCCGGCAAAGAATAGGCGCATAAAAAACACGCTTTTCACACGGGTGGCATTTTTAATGTCTTCCCCGGGGGACGCGAGCCAATCCAGAAATTCTGCTTTGCCTTTATCTGTAATTGTGTAGACCCGCCTGTTTGGCTTATCTTCCTGCGGGACTCGCTCGCTTATAAGCCAGCCGGCTTGCTCCATCGCGTTTAACTCGCGATATATCTGTTGTGGCTTGGCTTGCCAGAAATGTGCCAGCGATTCCTTAAACTCCTTGTCAAGCTCGTAACCGGTCATTGGCTGGTAATTCAAAAGGCCTAGAAGCCCATGTTTTAAAGACATGCAGCAATCTCCTCACCTCCCCTTGTTTTAATTTCAACAAGTTGAGTATGCACTATTTTGATTTTAATGTCAATATCGCTAAGGCTATGCTAACTAAGTTGGAAAAATGGCCATCTAAGTTGCGTTGAAACAGATTGGCATAGCCGTATAATTATACTATAAAACTTAACCGGCAGGAGGGGAGCATGAAGATACAGATCGTAGAGGGCCACGATAGTATTGAAGTCACAATCAAATGCCCCAAGGCGACAGAAGACATAAACAAATTAGAGCTTCTATTAAACAGTCATGCGAAAAAACTTTCCTGCATCAAAGATGGTATAACCTACCTAATAGATGCAGGAGAAATACTGTATTTCGAATCTGTAGACAAAAATTCGTTCTTGTATACCGAGTCAGACGTGTACGAACTATCTCTAAAACTTTACGAGATTGAGGAAATGCTTTCTGATATGGGGTTTATAAGAAGCGCAAAGTCGCAGATAATTAACACATATAAAATAGCATCGCTGCGCCCGGACTTTGGCGGCCGCATAGAAGTAACAATGATAGGCGGCGAACGGCTAATTGTTTCGAGGCAATATGCGAAATCATTAAAAGAAAGGTTGGGAATAAGATGACAAAAATCTGCAAGAAGTTAGAGCTTAGCTGCAAGGCGCTAGGGGCAGCAATGTTCATGGGGGCTATCTGCTTATATATGGCGATAGGCGCATTGTTTACTTTTGTTAGTGGCGGAGGATTCTATTATCATGTGCCGTTTGTACTCCTTGCGCAGGGCATTGTTGTATCTATGATGGCATCAGCAATGTGGGCGGTATGTATGTCACTTGCTAAGTCATGGGGATTTTTCACAAGATATTTGTTGGTGTTAGTGGTGCTGGCTGCGTTATTTGTTATTTCCATGCTAATCCCTGTTATTAATGGGGTGGATGGGCATTTAATATGGATTATTAGCGTTGCTGTTTCAACATTTGCTTTTGGTACGGCTGTTGCTGTATATAGCAACATGCACTTTAGAAAGACCGGTACAATAAGCGCACTAATTTGGGAAATTAGCTAAGGAGGGTGTTGTATATGAAAAAATTAATTGACTTCATTATGCCTATGAAACTTATCGCCGGTGGCGTACTAGCTGGGCTTATTGGCTTTTACATGGTGGTTGGTACATTGTATGCCCGCTTTACCGGGGCAGAGTTTGAATACAACATACCCTTTGCCTTTATAGTACAAGGGGCAGCGCTTGCGATAGCCATAGCTGTTTTGTGGGAAGTATTTTTTGGTGAGATGGTTATAAAAAAATGGAGGTTCTTTAGCCGGGCCTTGATGTTTAATATTTTACTGATACTTTTAATTGTGATATGTTTTCTAACGTCTTTCGCGTTGCCCTCGGATTGGGCTTACCTGTGGCTTACAGGTGCCGGGGCTATTGCTGTAGGAATTGCCGTTATCTCTGGTTTGGCCGAGATGTACTATCGGAAGACAGGAGAGCGGTACAATGAAATGTTACGGGTTTATAAACAAAGCAATATGTAATTAAATGGCTAATACAATAGTTATGTTTTATGTAGTACAATGTTAGAGGGTAAACAAGAAGCTGTATTCAACTTCGCCATTGGCGAAATTGGATACAGCTTCTTAATATACAAAACCAAAGCCGGAGGTAACATGATGCAAATAACTACCGATAAAATTAACGAAATAACAGAAAGAATCAAAAAAATGTCCAAATATAAGGATGTAGGAATTCCTATCGAAACAATACAATCTTTGGTTGAACAATCCTGCCCGGTTTCAAAGAATTTTGCTGATTTAGAAAAAAGGGTACGCGAGAAGATTCACAATATAACAGCATTATACCTAGGTGATATAGACTATAAAAAAGCAATAGATGAGTTTAGACAAATAAAAAATAATAAAGATACGTTAAAAGAATTTTCGCAACAAAAATTAGCGTTTCATGCATCAACCAAAGAAAGAGGACACGATTTGACAGGCTTGTATCAACAATTGTTTAGCAGAATAGGCAATTGCAAACGCATTGCAGACTTGGCATGCGGCATACACCCTTTGGGCTTGCCTTATATGGGTTTACCTTCAGACACTGGTTACTACGCATATGACCTAAACAAAGCCAGAGTAGATTTTTTAAACATTTTTATAACCGAGCAAGGGTACAATGGTGGATGCTTTCACCAAGATATACTAATTCATCCGCCCTCCATACACTTTGATGTGGCGTTCTTTTTTAAAGAAGCCCATCGCTTCGAGAAGCGGCAGCCCGGGATTATGCGTGCGTTTTTGGATAGTATAAGCGCGTCTAAAATCGTGGTTTCTTTGCCACTGCAAAGTTTGGGAACAAGCAGCGGATTATCTCCAAAATATGAAAAGACCTTATATGAATATGCAACCGAACATAAATGGACTTTTGACAGCTTTACGCATGGCAACGAAGTGTTCTATATCATAGACAAGGGTAATGAATATAATCACTTATGATAAGGCTCTCCGCTAATAATGCGAAAAGCCCTGTAAACTTGCTCGGCCAATATAACCCGCATAAGCTGATGCGGAAAAGTCATCTTGGAGAACGATAGCAAATAGTCAGCTTTTTGTGTAACTTTAGGACACAATCCCAAAGAGCCGCCAATAATAAAATATATATGGCTGTAACCGTCTACTGATAGCTTTGTTATTTTCCCTGCAAATTCTTCACTGCCCATTTGTGTTCCGGAAATATCTGTAGCAATTACATATCCGCTTTCTTTGATATATTTTAGAATCCGCTCGCCTTCTTCACGCAATACCATTTGTGCTTCTGCATCGCTTATCTTTTCCCGGGCTGGCTCGTCTGCCACTTCTATTATATTAAATTTGGCATACTTAGAAAGCCGTTTGGCGTATTCATCCACGGCTGCTTTTATATGCTTTTCTTTCAGCTTGCCTACAGTTATAAATGTGATTTTCATATTATGCGCCTTTATACATCAAGTTTTTGCCCTTTTAGGTCGAATGCTACACAACCATCAGTTCATGCGAATTTCATACTCTTTTGGCCATCTTCACACTTAATTCGCTTTACTTATCAAACTTCATCCCCTTCAATGCTGCGAAGGGGTTATTTTTTGGCTCGTCCTTATCCTTCTTATCAATGAAGGCCTGCACTTCCCGCCGTGACATTGCGCCGCGCTCTTCTTTTTTGCGTTTTTCGAAAGCGGAGTAGCTTTCCCTATAGCCGCAGGCGCAGACAATTTTCCGCTTTTCGCCTTCGCCTACTATTTTCATGAACTTAAAGCAGTGGGGGCATTTCGAGCGGATGGAGAGGGACAGATTTATGCGGGCATTACACTCCCGGTCTTGGCATACCAGCATCTCACCTTTTTTGCCTGCTACTTGTAGCATAAACATGCCGCAGTCCGGGCATTTTGTTGTGCTTAGGTTGTCGTGGCGGAAGGTGGCGGTGCTGTTTTTTATTTCGGTTATGATTTCGCGGGTGTATTTGCGGATATCTTTTAGGAAGGAGTTTTTGTTTAACTTGCCGGTGGATATGGCTTGCAGTTGTTGTTCCCAATTGCCTGTAAGTTCTGGTGATTTTAGCTCTTTTGGTACAAGTTCTAATAACTGGCGGCCTTTGGAGGTAGAGAAGATATCCTTACCCTTTTTTTCTATCATGAAATTGTCATATAGCTTTTCTATTATATCGGCACGGGTGGCTACCGTGCCTAATCCGCCGGTTTTTTCTAGGGTTTCGGCTAGGGCGCGGTTTTTTGTTTCCATGAACTTGCCGGGGGATTCCATGGCGGATAGTAGCGTTGCTTCGTTGAATGGGGCAGGCGGGGTGGTTTTGCCTTCGGTTTGTTTTATTAATTTTATAGGGATGCGGTCGCCTCGTTTCAGGCTGGGTAGGGATTGTTTGTCGTCGTCCTCGTCTTCTTCTGTGTCTGAGAATACGGCAGTGTAGCCTTGTGCTATTACTACACGGCCTTTTGCGGTGAATTGTTGGTCGCCTATTTTTACTTTTATGGCTAGTTGCTCGTATTCGTATGGCGGGTAGAATACGCTTAGGAATCTGGTTACAACTAAATCGTAAATCTTACGCTCCTTCTCGTTTAGGGCGCGGATGTCTACGGGGTGTTCTGTGGGGATTATCGCGTGGTGGTCGCTTACTTTTGCGTTGTCTACATAATTGGAGTTTGGGCGGATTGGGGCTTTTAGTATGTGGGCGCAATGTTTGTTGTATGGTGGCACCATGCAGGCCCGTAGGCGTTCGGGTATGGTGGGTACTATGTCTGTGGATAGGTGGCGGGAGTCTGTTCTTGGATAGGTTAGGATTTTGTGTTCTTCGTATAAGCGCTGCATTATGCTTAGGGTTTCCTTGGGTGAGTAGCCGAAGCGTTTGTTCGCGTCGCGCTGTAGCTCTGTTAGGTCGTATAGCTTTTGGGGGTATTTTTTTTTAATGGTTTTGGTTACATCGGTCACGGTGCCTTCTTTTTGGGATTTTAGGGCTGTAAGGATTTCCTCTGTCTTGGACTTATTGAAGGAACGCTGGCTACCGCTTGCAGTGTCTATCCATGAAAGCCGGAAGCTGCCTGCGTCCGCAGTTATGCCGTAATAGGACTGCGGCACGAAACTGCGGATTTCTGCTTCGCGCTGCGCTATTATGGCTAGGGTAGGTGTTTGTACCCTGCCGCAGGATAGTGGACTGTTGAACTTTGTGGTTAGGCAGCGGGTGGCATTGATGCCTACCAGCCAGTCTGCCTCTGCACGGGCTTTGGCGGAGTCACCTAGACGCTGATAGTCGCGACCGTCTTTTAGGTTGGCGAAGCCGTCGCGTATTGCTTTGTCTGTTACAGAGGATATCCATAGGCGTTTTATTGGTTTGTTACACTTGGCTTTTTCTATTATCCAGCGGGCTACCAGCTCGCCTTCACGGCCTGCGTCTGTGGCTATTACTATTGTGGTAACGTCTTTGCGTAGTAGCAGGTCTTTTACTGTGCGGTATTGCTTGGAGGTTTGAGGGATTACTGTTAGGCGGAGGGTTTCTGGCATTATAGGCAAATGAGTAATGTCCCATTTTTGATAAGATTTGTCGTATTCTTCGGGGTCTGCAAGGGTTACTAGGTGGCCTAGTGCCCATGTAACTATGTGTTTTGAACCTTCCATGTAGCCGTTTGCGGCTGGGCGGCAGTTTAGCACACGGGCTATGTCGCGGCCTACGGAGGGTTTTTCGGCTAAGACTAGGGTTTTCATATGGTGACTCCTTTTTGGTTAGGGGTAAGTGTGTTAATCGTACCATACCGTTGCAAATTCACAAAGCCGTGAAGAGGGCAGCAATAAAATGCAAAAGCATACCCTGTGAAATTGACAATAAAAAAGCAATCAAGGCAAACGTTATATCTTGATTGCTTTATATTGTGTATTCGTAGGGCGCAAAAGGAAAATAATCATTTAATCATGATTTTGCAGTTTTTTTGCGTAATCAGTTAAGCAACGCCGCATGATCATTTCAGGCTCTTCTCCGTTTTGTTCGGCTATATCTGCAAAAACTTGATAGATTTCTCTTCTTACAGGCACAACGACCTCTTTGTTTAGTTTGTCATAAAATGGATTTTTTTTAACGCTATTAAAATCCTTTAAGCTGTATTCAGTCTTCATTCCTCAACGCCTCCTGAGTTATATATCTTTATTTCTTTTTTTGTTGCCCGTCTTGCAGAAATTATTCTGACTATTTCTTCGTTGTCTCCCTTATAGCAATGGCACACTGTTATTTCCATGCGTAAATTATCTTCCTTGCCAATAACAATAAATCTGTCTTCGTATTGTGAGTGGGTACTGTCATACAAATATATGGCATTTTTATCATCAAACACCGTTTCTGCCTGTTCAAATGATATATTATGTTTGGTCTTGTTAGTTTCGTTCTTATTATGATCCCACTCAAATCTCAAGAAAACACCTCTATCATTCTTCATATATATTTTTAGTAAGTGAAGTATAGCATAATCAGAAATATCATACGAACCCCCGGCAGAAATTTTTTACCGCAATATAAAGATTTGCGCCATATTGGGCTGCAAAGAGATTGTTATCCACCCGATAGTTTCTGCGGCTGTTTTGGAAACGGAAGCATTGCGTGAGAAACTAATGAATTACAATGTTAGATGGTTTAGAGAGTTAATCGAACCAGCAAGAGAATCAGAGGTACACATCTCCATCGAAAATACCTGTGATTTCTTGCACGCTTGCCAATCCAAGTACGCGATGCCGCAATTGCAGGAGGGGCTTTAATTGCTAAGGCATATATAGAGGGGGCTTTACTATGACAGACAAAACAAAGCAACATCTTGAATTAATGAAGGACATATACGCAGTTTCGTCCGAACTGGGCATAAAATCCTTCATATGGGGCGGCTACGCCGTGGATATCCTGCATGGGGAACTTACTTAAAGTGATAGGGGACGAAGGAATTGACACTATGTCGAATCCTCTGTCCCCGCATTATTCCAAAAGAACCATCCCGCAGTTTTTCAATGCATTAACGCATCATGCCCATAGGCCAATAGTCAACTCTCTTAATTTCCGCAACACAGCGGTCACAAATACGGGAGGGATTAAGCCTCCTACGGTCGACCGTCTTTAAGCAAAAAATACAATATGGTTCAACTGGTACACGCCTGTCCCGTTTTAAATCATCATTTGCGCCGTTTTTAGAATCTTCCATAACAATGCCTCCTAGGCCATAAAAATAGGCCGACGGAAAACAAAAGCGCACAGGGGGATATGCTTAAAGGATAAGCCTATCCGTCGCCTGTGCGCGTCAATTACAGAAATTCAAATTTAAGCGCTTCCCGTAAGAAACCTAGAGCCTATTAAACCAATCAGGCGTCTCTCCTAAGGAACCCTAAGAACACAAATAATACAACCGGCCCCCGACCAGTTACGACTAATACAATACCCACCATGCTACAAAGTTGACTGGTTGAAGGTGTGGGGTTGATATTGTATAATGCGTGAACCGCGGTAGCAGGTGTAAACCTGTGCTTTATAGGCGATGGTCTTGCATCCCTATGAGCCCGTGAAGGTGATTTCGGCACTTTCACGGTTCCGTGGTATTTTATTGTCGGCAGCTAAGGAAACTTTGCTTAGCCGTCAGCCATCGCCATTATATTATGGATTTTGGCATAACGCAACCAGCAATTAAGTGTTCCTGAGCCGCTTATTAGTTTTCACCGCTTTATCTATGCTCTTGTATCTATTCAACTGACCATTTCTTCTTAAACACAAGAACAAACAGCAAACCCAGCACCGCCACATTAGCCCACATGATACCGAATGACTGCCATAACGGTGTGCCTGCGCCGCCTAAAGTCAGGTAGTCTGCCACTATGTTTAACTGCTGGGTATAAAAAACATGGAGTATACGGGCTAAAGTATCGTTAAATTGGGCTATCATCGGGCCAAAGCCTAATATTATCGCGGCTGGCAGGGCCAAACCTTGTGCGGCTTGGTGTGCGCCCGAAAGTACGCCAATCATCGCGCCCAGCACGATTGACCCTGCCACGCCAGACATCATAGCCGCCGTGAAAATCCAGAAATCAAGCCCCCTAAACCCGCCGATTAAGCTGAAAGCCACAGACGTGAAAATGCTGACAAAAAAAATCACGCCGCTGACCCCTATTAAGTATGATACGGGTTTTACGCCCGCTATCACCATAAAGCGCAGGCTTTTCTTTTCCGTATCTTCTGTGATAATGCCGGGAATAATGGTGATGAGCCCCATACCCGCAAAAACAGTAGCCATCATAGTCACCATGTTGGGCATATTGTCTGCTATTATCGCCATTATGTCCTCCGGCACGCCTTCAAAATCTGGCACTGCCATCACGCTCATGATAAATGCCATCATCGGATACATAATAAATTGAAATAATGTGGCCGGGTTTTTAAGGGTGTCCTTTAGCTGTTTATAAAAAACGGCGTTTACATTCTTCATTTTAATTCCCCTCCCTCTCGTTTTGCTTTGCAAAACTGGCCGGGTGGCCTGATGCTACGCACCACTGGCTTTGCCAGAGGTGTGCCAGTCAGTTGAACAAACACGGCTTCCAAGTCGCTTATAGTTTTGGTTGCGCTATAGCGGTCGCAAATTTCATCAGGGTTACCCTGTTCGATAATGATGCCGCCATGCAGCAAAACTACGCGGTCGCACAGGTTTACAGCCTCCTGCATGTTGTGCGTGGTAAGGAAAATGGTTGCGCCGCCGTCGCGAAGTTCCTTGATAAGCTGGTATATGCCCCGTGCCGTTAATGGGTCAAGTGCGCTTGTGGGTTCGTCTAAAAACATGATTTTTGGCTTGTGTAGTACAGCCCGCGCCAGTGTCAGCCGCTGGCGCATACCCCTTGATAGCTTTTGCGCAGGGGTTCTTTGTGCTTCTCCTAAACCTACACGTTCCAGCGCTTCAATAGAGCGTTTGCGGGGGATGCCGTAGATTTTTTCAAACACTACTAAATTTTCCAAACAGTTAAGCCGGGAAAACAGACCGTCATGCTCCAGCATTAGCCCGATTTCATGACTGGCCGCGCTTACATGGCACTCGCCGCTGTCTGCGGTGAATTGCTTGGTTAGTATATTGATAATCGTGGTTTTGCCGGAGCCGGAAGGCCCCAGCATCCCGAATATTTCGCCCTCACGGGTATCGAAGGTTACGCCTTTAAGCACTTTGTTC
>Ga0131853_10000234_pt1 | contig 100508 bp, 95 predicted proteins | sample TergutLab28metaG_FD_92764 | JGI IMG/M metagenome (GOLD analysis project Ga0131853, IMG submission 92764) | Labiotermes labralis P1 segment gut microbial communities from Petit-Saut dam, French Guiana - Lab288 P1 (version 2) (version 2) | ecosystem: Host-associated > Arthropoda: Insects >...
GGAGACGGTATACATATCATGCATTTGTATACCGTCATCGCTTCCGCGCTGTAATTTATTTTGCACAGCTATAGCACAAAGTTAGCACTTGCCTGCCGCTAAAGAGCATACTACACTTGCTATGTCTTACAAGGGAACGGCTATGCTGCCGCCGGGCGAGGGGAGCCCGCCTTGAAGAAGATAAAAAAATGTAATATACTACTTTGGCTGCGGGGCAGGTTTAACCTGTGTTCGGAGGCGATGTTTGTCCATCCCTTCGTGCGCCACTGAGGGGTCCAAGCCTCAATGGTTCCGCAGTTCTTTTCTTACTTATTTTAGGTCTTAGTGCTGGGGGTGGAATGATTCATGGCACCTTGACCTTCGCTTAATTATAATATAGCATATTTTGCTATAATGCAACATCTATACCAGGCTATCAAAAAAGGCGCAGGCTACACACCATGCGTCTTTTTTATATGGCGAACGCGTTCTTTGTAGCAGGTTATTTTTAATGGATTTGCGGTATATTAATAAACAAGGTGATATTATGAAGTTAAGGTATATAAAGATAGGGTTTTTGGTTTTGTTTTTATGCTTTGTTATTTACGCGTTAATCGGGTTGCTGCCATTTATCGGCAGTCCATATGTAAGCGTAGAAACCAGTGCTTCCTTTTCTATGAATAATTTTTTCGGGCAATATGAAATCCCTGAGCGAGTGATGCTTTTAGAAGACTCGCGGGAATCTTTTTTTCATAGGGTTAATTTAATCACTAAAGCAGAGAAGCGGATTTTATTCACCACATATGCCTTCAATGGCGGTGAAACCAGCGACATTATTATTGGCGCTCTTCTTTATGCTGCCGAGCGAGGGGTGAACGTAACGCTTCTTCATAATGCAATTGGTGGTGCAATGCCAGGTAATTACATAAATGTATTGGCAGCCCATGATAATATTGATGTTTATCGATTTAATCGCTTTAACTTTTTCCAGCCTCAGTTTATCAATGCGGCTCTTCATGATAAATATATGGTTGTAGATGATATATATTTGATTTTGGGCGGTAGAAATTTAGGCGACAGGTATTATGCCCCAGATGGATTTACTGGACGGCAGACACTTGACAGAGAAGTGTTGGTTTTTAATACCGATCCAGATTTTAATGGAAGCATAGCCGATGTTACGGATTATTTTCATGATAAAATAAATTCTGACCACACAGCGCAGTACAACCGAGAGCAAGGTAGAGGGTGGGAAACGGAAAAAAACCGATTTATAATCCGCTATCTGGAACACCAAAATCGCCTGGGCTTAACCCAGTTTGATTATCATGAAGGCACAGTGGGCGTTAACAGGATAACCTTAATCACCAATAATTTTGACACCCCCAAAAACGAAAGCATAGTGGCATATAACCTAATGAGAATGACCCAAAACAGCCAAGTAATAGTGGCACAGTCCCCTTATGTATCGCTTACCGGCGGGAGTTTTGAGATATTCGCCGAAACGGTTATGGGTAGGGATGTGACGCTTTTGACCAACTCTTTAGCTTCCTCGCCAAATCTTCCGTCATTTTCAAGCTATTTGGTCAGCAGGCAAAGGATTGTTAATACAGGCATTTCTTTATATGAATTTCAGGACACGCATACCTCTATACATGGAAAAACCTATTTGTTTGATGGTAGACTTACAGCGATAGGTTCCTTTAATTTAAATGAAAGAAGCATCCGCTCGGATACAGAGTCGATGCTGATAATAGATAGTGAGAGATTTCATGATATAACCTTGGAGGCGATTAATCATCAAATCGCAAGAAGCCTACGGGTAAATTCAGATAATCGCTATGATCTAATATCTACAGTGGAAGAAGCACATGTATCCCTGGTAAAGCGATTTGTATTTACCGCTGCGGGGCACATATTTAGGTTTCTTTGGTTTATGTTTTAGGTTAGAATTAGATTAAAGTATATAAAGAAAGGAATAACTCAATGCATGAGGCACTAGGCATAGTAGCAACCCTGTTTGTGCTACTATCATTCACATTCACCAACGAGAAACGTATACGGCAAATAAATATAGTAGGCGCGGTTTTATTTGTGATTTACGGCATAATCATTGGCGCGTTAAGCGTTTATTTACTCAATGGTGCATTAATAATCATCCATATATATAAACTTTTAAAGCCTAAGCTTAAATTAAGGAGGCGCAAATGAAAGCCATTGTAAAGCACTCTCCCACTGTTGGGGGATTGGTTCTTACGGATGTCCCAACCCCCACCCCAAATGAAACTCAGGTACTTGTGAAAATCAAGAAAACCGCCATTTGCGGTACGGATATTCATATTTATAACTGGGATGAATGGGCCCAAAAAACCATCAAAACACCGCAAATCATAGGGCATGAATTTGTAGGAGAAGTAGTGGAAGTAGGCCAGCAGGTTACCAATGTAAAGGTAGGCCAGTTGGTTTCCGGGGAAGGGCATATAGTCTGCGGAAAATGCCGCCACTGCATAACCGGCCATCCTCATCTTTGCCCACATACCGTAGGGATAGGCGTAAACATGGACGGGGTCTTTGCAGAGTATGCCGCAATCCCAAGAGAAAATATCTGGATATGTGATAAAAATATCTCTGAAGATGTGCTAAGCATACTAGACCCACTGGGCAATGCTACCCATACTGCCCTTAGCTTTAATGTACTGGGAGAAGATGTGCTAATAACAGGAGCCGGCCCCATTGGATTAATGTCCATCCCGATAATAAAACGAGCCGGAGCCAGGAACATAGTAGTAACAGACATAAACCCTACCCGCCTAGAAATGGCCAAAGACCTAGGGGCAACCGCCGTAGTGGATGTAAGAACCGAAAAACTTAACGATGTAGTAAAAAACATAGACAGTATGAAAGAAGGTTTTGACATAGGCCTAGAAATGTCCGGCAGCGGCTTAGCCTTTGCCGATATGATAGACAACATGGCCAATGGCGGCAAAATTGCCATACTAGGGATACTACCAGATGGAACTAAAACCGACTGGAACAAGATTATCTTCAGCAGCCTAACCCTAAAAGGAATATATGGCCGCCAAATGTATGATACATGGTATAGGATGTCAGCCCTATTGCAATCCGGCCTGGAGTCTGAAATTGCAAAAGTAATCACTCACCGCTTCCACTATACAGACTATGCAGAGGCCTTTGAGCTAATGAAGTCTGGAGAATCCGGGAAAGTTATTCTGGAGTGGTAAGCAGATAGCGCACTATATGGTTATTATTTCATTTAACAAGCCCTCGCTATTGGCAATACAAAAATCCTTATGCAAATTGCGTATTACTTCTTCACCAACCCGCCTAGATTTCTGTCGCTGGCTGTCGCGCCGGATACACTCATCAATGTCTATATCGAAAACAACAGCCTTGCAATAAACCCTATCTACAGATTCTTTCATCTTTTGTAAAAAGCTATTGCGACTGATTTCGCTATTAAGGTATGTGGTATCCAACACCACATGCCTTTTATTTTGCAGATTTATGATTGTCTGGTCTAGAAGCTCGTGATATACAGTGGCTCTAATGTCTTCGTTGAATTTGTAGCCAAACTTTTCTTCCCTAATGCCATCTGTTGATAGGACTATTATGTCGGGAGTAAAGTTTTTGCAATAGGTTGATTTCCCAGAACCGGGTAGGCCTATCAATACTGTCAACTCATTCATCATGATTACCTCCCTTTACCGGAGCCGCCACTTATATGTGATGGCTCTCTTTTAGTTTGGATATAATTGTGTCTACAGTTTGCTCTTTGTCCAGTTTGGAGTTATCTAGAAAGATATATGGCATATTGTGTTTTTCGACTAAGTGCTTTATTTTATCGTACGCATCTTGTGGCATCATACTTAGCCTGTTTATATCTTTATCCTCTGGGTTTCTGTCTATAATCCGCTGCTTTCGCACTTCTTCTGGGGCGTATAATATGACTGTCAAATCTGGGAGCCCCGCTTCTTTTATTATGTGGGTAAAGATTTCTTCGTTGACCTCATCGCTGTTCCAATAATAATTGGATGCTAGGTGGCGGTCTGTGATGATATTGCTTTCTTTTGCCTTCATTCCTACCAGGATATTGCCGCACCCATAAAAGCAGGCTTTTAGGGTGTTGGGGGCTTTGGAGTTAAGCCAATCTGTTAGCTCGAGGTAGTTTGTGTGGCCGTTTCCATGGTCTGTGAAGAAGCTCATGGGTTTTTCTACAAACTCGTAGCCCAGTTTTTCGGCTAAAAGTTTTGCGGTACTGGTTTTACCTACGCCGTCAAGGCCTTCAATTGCTATATGCATATTGTCCCTCCTATTGATGCGCTTTGCGCTCTTTAAGTTCAGCCTTCTTGCCCTTTGTAAACTTGCGTGACTCTGAAAGATATCCGGATACTCTACGTAAGCGTGTGATTTCATCTTTGCCGCAGCAGTCACAGTTATCATTAAAAATCCCTTTTGCTCCGCATGTGCATATATCCAGTGGGAAATTAATGCCGAAGTAGTTAATATCATAAGCGTGAGCATATGTTACTAAGTCAACTATTGATTCTGAGTTGCCCACTGGACATTCGTTTAGCTCTACATAAGTAATACAACCTCCGTTGCACAGTGCGTGGAATGGGCCTTCCCATGCAATTTTATCAAAGCAGCCCATATCAACCCCAACCTGTACATGGAATGAGTTGGTGTAATAATCCCTGTCTGTTAGGCCCTTAATTTCTCCATAAGTCTTTTTATCGTGGGTTGGGAACTTTCCAGAAATGCCCTCTGCTGAGGTTGCCAGTAAGGAGAAGTTAAGCCCGGCTTTTTTTGTATATGCATCGGTCATGCCACGCATATGGCTAATGATCTCAAGGCCATATTTCTGGGCTTTCTCAATAGAACTTGTTATGTCCAAGGCATGGACACATTCCCATAAACCAATAAAACCTATTGCAAGGGTATTATTGCGGGCCATGGTATCTATTGATTTATCAAAATCCACCATGAGGCCCTTCTCACGAACCCACTCGAAACCGTAATTGCCCAGTAAAGTCTTGTATCGCTGCAGAAGCATTTCATATGCAGTATTCATTGTCTCGTTTAGTAGTGAGTAAAACATATCTTGGCTCCCATGGCTTTCTAACGCCAATTGCACTAGATTAATAGTGCTGGCAGCTATATTGCCTCGGTATATGGCACCGTCTGTGCCATGGATATTGGCACCTAGACGGGTGCGGCAGCCAACGATTCCCAAAGCTTCCGGCGGGTGAGGGGAGTTGTATGACGCATCTGTATTAAAATAGGTAGGAATCATGCAATGAGCGGTAACTTTGGCTGATAGCTGAAGCAAATCATAGTTGGCATCACCGAGAGATAGATTCACCCCATCCCTAAGCTTGAAAACCAAATTAGGGAAGATAAATGGCATACCATCATCCCCTTCAAAAAAGGCTTCCAGCATCAGGCGGGATATGCGTCTTCCTTCATTAGATGTATCTAGGCCAAAGTTAAGGGTGACATAGGCCCTTTCGCAACCTTTTCGGATATTTATATTTAGATTTTTGTAAAACTCGTTTAGTTCGTATCGGATATCTTCATCTGCGCCTGCTTTGGCATAGGCCGCCATATCTGTGTCAAAATTGATAATTCCTATTCCACCTGATTGCAGGTTGGTGAGGTTGGCAATTTCTCGCACAAGACGGGATAGGGCATCACGCATATTTTTAGCCCGGCCACCTAGAAGCCCTTCAACATCTAGCCCAATGCAATTGTAAGACACATCGTAATATTCCAGGTCATGCATATGAACACGGCAGTTTTCATGTTGAGTCATGTGCATGGCTGGGATTACATCTTTTTTAAGCCCTTCAATTTTGGCTTTTACGCCCCAAGAAATAAGCTCATTGGTTGCATTGGAATCGCAGTTTGCTAGTGCTCTGTTATACATAATCTCGCCTCCGGTTTGTTTTCTTGAAGCTATTATGCAAAATAAGGTACAATAAAACCATGACAGTGAATTGACATAAAATTGACAGCGGCTATGCGCAATCACTATTTCGAAAGTCGTTCGCTTTACGGAGGAATATTATGAACGCAAAAATCTTTTATGAAAAGGATTTTATTGAGCTTTTGAATAATAAAAATCTATTCAAGATGGCCCAAAAAGATATTCTGGACGCCATTGACAAGAGTGGTATGTACAATAGCCTTGATTCATCCGGCCTATCCAACATAAAGAATAATAAAAAAGGAAGACATTTGCCATACGAATTTTTTGAAGATATAGAAAAAGGGAAGTCGCTGGCCCGTGAACTGGCAAAAGTACTTATAGGGAAACTGACCCAAGCCGCGAAATCAAATATCAAACGCTACTTAGATAATTACTTAATTGGCAATGGGAAAATCGAATTATGCGAAAGCATGGAGGAGCTTGAATCATTCTTCTATGACGTTATTTCTAACACAAATAAGAACAGTGATGAAATAATCCCTGAAAATCAAATCGAGACTGAGGCGCTCCATTCCTTAAATATACCTCAATACAGACCACGCGCAACAGGAGAGCTTATTGGACGCAAAGGCATGATAGCCAAAATAAATAATACGTTATCCGCCCGCGGCCTAGTTATATTAAACGGTATGCGAGGCATAGGTAAATCCCACCTAACCCAACATTATGTAAAAAGCGCCGAGTCACGATACAAGAATATATACAGAGTGTTTTTTGACACAGATATAAAAAAGACAATCCAAAACATGTATCCAAACCTTAATGAGCCAATATCAGATAGCCAAAAATATCTGCAGATGTTGGATAATCTAAAAGGCAACCATAATCTTCTGGTAATAGAGGACATGGCAACATACACAAGTATGCCCCATGATCTGGATGAATTATCTGGCACGGGCCTACATTTGATAGTCAATGCGTGGCACAAGTTTCCTGAAGATATATTCACGGAAGAAATAATCAGCGTAGAACCCCTAGAACCAAAAGAGCAACTTACTCTATTCGAAAAGCATTACCCTCCTGACGACCACACAGAAGAATATCTAAAAAAAACCAGCCTAATCTTCCAGCGAGTAGATAATCACACCCTAGCTATAATAATTATCGCCAAAATTATGAAAGACAACGACATGGATTTAGACGATATAATTGACATCCTATTTGACGATGATCTTCATCTAAAAGAAGAAACATCAGTAGTAATAAATAGCCGCACACAAAGAGGTAGCCCGATAGAAATATACGAAAAACTATACAATACAGCAGGTCTAACACCGACAGAAAAAGAAATATTAATGCATCTTTCTATAGTTCCCAGTGTAGGCATAAGAAGGGCCGATTTGAAGGATTTTTTGCAACTTGACAACAATAATATCATCAATGCCTTGGTAGAATCTAGCTGGGTAGAGATAAATGCAGGCAGAGGTAAAAACACCAGGATATGGCTTCATTCCATAATAAGAGAAGTGGTACAGCGTCGGGAAGAGCCTGTCTTTGCCACATGCAAAAAGTTTTTTGACGGTATTATCCAGGCACTTTGTGACGATTCTATAAAAAACGAGCTAAGAACAGAATACGCCACCACAGCCCACTTTGCCGCAAAAAGAGTAACCTTCGTACAAAGTACCGAAATCTTGTACCTAAGCGAGCTGGCAAAGCATGTAATGAAAAGCGGCTTATTTGCAAAATCTGTAGAACTCTATGAAAAGGCACTGGAAACTTTTAACGAATCACATAAAAACATAAGCGTGAAAACCCAGCTTTATCATGGTATAGCCCAGGCATATAAAAGCAATGGAGAATACCATCAAGCCCTTACCTTCAGCAAAAAAGCCCTGAAAATATTAGAGGAATCTAATGCGCCCGAGGACCACATAACAACAGTATACAGCACCTTGGCCATCATCTACCGCAAACAAGCAGAATATGAAAAGGCATTGGAATACTTCAAAAAAGTTGAAACAGTATATGAAAAAGACGCCAAAGAAAAAGAACTTTCAGATACGTATAATGATATGGCTCTGATGTTCCTAAATCTGGCAGACTACAAGAAATCTCTGGAATATAACAATAAAGCCCTAAACATAAGGAAGGGCTTAACCCCTCAAAATCAAGAGTACGACCTTAATATTGCCTTTTCTCATAACAATATCGGCACATGCTATTGCAAAATGGGGGAGACCGATAAGGCCATATATCACCACAAAGAGGCCCTAAGTATACGTGAACGCTGGCTGGACCGTACATGTCATCCATATATTGCGACAACAATCAATAATCTTGGCATCGACTATATCACAAAAGGTGGCAATGATAATGTAAAAATAGCTCTGAACTATTTCACAGAAGCCCTAGATATCAGAAAGAAAGCACATCCAGCCAACCATCCAAACATAGCTTGGTCCTATCACAATATGGGCTGGGCATACATGCAATTGGGTGAGCTTAAAGCCGCCTTAGATTTATATATGAATGCATATGAAATAAGAAAGATAACTCTATCTGAAACTCATCCTACAGTGGGGGTAAACTTATATGAAATAGGGCGGATTTATTACTTGGACGATAAATACAAAAAAGCAAAGGAGTTTTTGCAAAAAGCTCTCGATATTCAGGTGACTAGATTGGGAGCCACTCATCCGGAAAGTTTGGATACTAAGGAGTTATTGGGGAAAATCTTTGCAAGCTGTGATTGATATTTTACGTTCAAATAACAAATCGAAATGAAAGGTGACAACAACTATGAAGTGTAAACAACTTGCCAAACAGGCAGCTTTGATCGCCGCATTTATTCTTTTTACAGCTGCTCTTACGACCTGTGGTGCAGGGGAAGATGTACAAGTTCCCTCAGAAATGACGCAAGTCACACCTATACCCCTAACCGAAGAAAGGGTAGAGCGTCTAATTTCATTTTTTGCAGATTTTGGAGGCTGGTTTGGTATGTCCCCCTCACTGGGCGACTATGACATAAACTCGCCAGACAGCATTTATGTCGCATTGGAATTTGTGCTAAGTTCCAGGGTTTTTACTCATGGACGCGAAGGGATACTTGGGTATCCACATTATGGTTATGCAGTGTACATGGGGGGAGAAAGATTTTTCTCCTGGGAAGAATTGCCTGATGGGATAGCACCCGGTTTCGAGTTTATTACCACCTCTTATGTAGATTCAGTCTTATGGAGCCTGTTTGGCATTACGGGCTTTGTACACGGAGCTTCGGAGTATACGCCCACATTTGGCTTCCGACATTACTACGGCGGGTATTACTACAGGTTTTTAGCCCAAGGCGGCGGCGATTTCGCCGTTATTGATATAGCCGCATTATACGATAACGGAAACGGCACTTACTCTGTTGTAATTGAATATCTTTGGGCTGACTGGGGTCCAGACGGAGAACGCCTAGAGTCAGAGCATATGCAGTACAATATAGCCGTTATCCAACCCTTCGCCAATACCTACCAAATGCTTTATTGGCGAAACAATGTGCCTCGCGACACTCCAATACCTGTGCGCCAGCCAACTTCATAATAACAAACAACTTTATAATTTCTACGGGTCAATCAGCAAATCCAGCGCCCTCTTCTGCCGCCTAAGCCGCTGATAAGCGAGATAAGTCTGCGCTTCATCACAATCCATCGGCACCTTCTCTAAGAAGTCATAAAAGGCATCTATTTTATTGATATTATCATGCATCAGCATTATAACCCGAGGCTGAGCGGCTTTAATATCAGCGGGAGTTGGCCTATACATAGGCTCTATGGTTTTTATCGTCAGCTCCAACGTATTGTAGGCAGTGCCTATTTTTTCTTCTCCTGCTTGAACTCTGGCTAGTTGTTCTGGTTCTGCCAGTTTCCTTACGGTCATATATCGTTGTACAGTTTGCTCCGAGGATTTGGAGTCCTTTGCGGCTGATTTCCTTATATCTATGGGCTTTGTCTCTTTTATTAGCAGCGCTTTTTGCAAGGCCAATTCTATTTTCATTGCCTTTGATATATTGCGTCGGCCTATTTGATTTTCCAGTATCCAGAGACGAGCATCTTTGCGGTTGGCCAGATATATGGGGGTTGTTTTGTAGGGGATACTATGCTTTTGGCATATGGCGTAGCGGTTATGACCATCTAGTATTATGCCTTTCCATGTAACTATTGCGTCCCGGCAGTGGCCTTGGGATAGGATGTTTTCTTCCAGCTGGTTTAGTTCATCTTCTGGTAGGGGGGGAATTAGGGCTTTAAATTCCGGGTCTATTTTAAGTGGATTGTCCATGTTGGTCTCCTTTGAACTTGGTTAGTAGGTTTTGCAGCTTTTGGCGTAGTTTTTCTAGGCGGTGATATAGTTCTTGAGTAGCTTGGGGGTTGTCTTCTAGTGGTAGATTCATTGAAATATATTTTAGCTTCCTATCTGTAGTCGTAAATTGTTTTCTAAGTTCCTTGGGCAGCATACGGCGGGCCGTGCCTATTTTTAGGTTGCCTGCTTGGACTTGGGATAGTAGTGATTGATTGCCGGATTTTTTTAATTGCATGTAATTGTGTAAAGTTCCTTCGCTAATATCTGCAATTTCCGCAGTTGCTTCATGTGTATTGATGCCAGATTCTAATTGCCCCGATGATTTTGAAAAAAGCTGACCAACCCCAGTCGTGGCCTGGCCTGCAGCAGATTGCTTTTTCTTAGCTTTTTCACGCAACAACTCGGTCATGGATAGAGCTAATTCTATTCTCATTGCTTCTGTTAGGTTTCGTCTGCCTAGTTGGTTGTTTAGTATCCAGATTTTCGCCTCATTCTTGGAGGGGAAGTACATCTCAGTAATTTCAAACTCAATACTATGCTCCAGGCATATTTCATAGCGGGTATGTCCATCTATTATTATGCCTTCCCATAGGATAATCGCGTCTCGGCATTTTTTTGCTGATAATATATTCTGCTCTAGCTGATTGCGCTCTTCTTCTGAAAGTGGCGGGATTAGGCTTTTAAATTCTGGGTCAATTAGTGGAAGTGCGTTCATTATATTGCTCCATTCGTATTTAACTATAATTACATAGAATGCAGGATGGGAAGAAAGTGCGCACACTTCATTTTTATTGTTTTTACTCTCCAGCCTTGCAATAATCTCCAAATACGTTACAATAAGGTGTGAGTCGTAATGGGCTCTACAAAAATCTGTCTTTCCAAATAGCCAATCACGGAAATGACAGAAACCAGAAAGGAATGGTTCAACACATGGCGCAAACAGGAATTGACAAGACTTTGTTCGCCAAGCTAGACGAGTATATCGATGGCTTGCCCACAAAGCAGGGCGCATTAATCCCTACACTTCACAAGGCCCAAAGTATTTTTGGTTATCTTCCCGCTGAAGTACAAAACCACGTAGCCCACAAGCTGGATGTACCATCTTCAAAGGTCTACGGCGTGGTATCCTTCTATTCATTCTTTACAATGACTAAGAAAGGGAAATACCGTGTCAACGTATGTATGGGCACACCTTGCTTTGTACGTGGAGCAGACAAGATTTTGGACAAGTTCGAAAAAACTCTTGAAGTAAAAGCCGGAAACACTACCGAGGACGGAATGTACTCAGTAGATGCTTTGCGCTGTGTTGGGGCTTGCGGTCTTGCCCCTGTTGTAATCGTTAATGGCAAGGTATATGGCCGTATCGGTGAAAACGATGTAGACAATGTAATCAAAGACTTTTTAGCGGAGGTGGAACCACAATGAAAAAAGTAACATCTCGCGAAGATTTACAAGCCCTAAGGGCAAAATACAGAGACCATGTACTAATGCGCCTCCTTTCTTATGATTCACTTAACCGCAGAGAAGTATTGGTAAGTATGTCAGATTGCGGAATAGCAGCAGGTGCAAAAGATGTATTAAAGACCCTTTTTGATGAAACCAATATAGCAAAGCTGGAGGATGTATCAGTTATAGCCACAGACTGCATGGGTAGCTGTGGCGACGAGCCTATGGTAAAGGTAGTAGTCCCTGGCAAAGAAACTGTGGTATATAAAAAAGTAGACACAGCCATAGCAAAAGAAATAATCACCAAACATTTAGTGGGTGGATCAGCACTTGCCCACGGAAAAACGGAGGTATAGCATGAATCCAACAAGACTACAAATTCTTATATGTGGCGGTACAGGCTGTATCTCATCAGGGTGTATAGATGTAGAAACCGCTTTTCATGAAAGCTTAAAAAAACATGGACTTACAGATGATGTCACAGTATTAAAGGTAGGCTGCCTAGGCTTTTGCGAGCAAGGCCCAATAGTAAAAGTGTATCCAGACAATACCTTCTATGTCCGTGTTCAAGGCAATGATGTAGACGAAATCGTATCCGAACACTTAGCAAAAGGTAAAATAATTGAACGCCTTCTATTCAAAGACCCAGAAACAGGGGAAAGATATCATTATTACAAGGACATGCCTTTCTACAAGAGTCAGCTTCGCGTAGCCCTTAAACTATGCGGCATTGTAGACCCGGAAAGAATAGACGACTATATAGGCGTAGACGGCTATCAAGCCCTTGCCCAAGCCCTATTCGAAATGAAACCCAAGGAAGTAATTGATGTTGTTAAGGCTTCTGGTATCCGTGGCCGCGGTGGTGCAGGTTTCTCTACCGGTGCAAAATGGGAATTTGCATACAACGTAAAAGGCGACAAAAAATACGTAGTATGTAACGCCGACGAAGGTGACCCAGGTGCCTTTATGGATAGATCAATCCTAGAGGGTGACCCACACTCTGTAATCGAAGCTATGGCGCTATGTGCTTATGCAATAGGCGCAGATGAAGGCGTTGTATATATCCGTGCAGAGTATCCTCTAGCAGTAAACCGCCTAAAAATAGCTATCGACCAAGCCCGCGAATATGGCCTTCTTGGTAACAATATCTTCGGAACAGACTTCAGCTTCGATATCCATATGGATTTAGGGGCAGGAGCCTTTGTTTGCGGTGAGGAAACAGCACTATTGAACTCTGTTGAAGGTATGCGCGGCGAGCCTCGTATTAAGCCTCCATTCCCAGCGGTTACAGGCCTTTGGCAGAAGCCAACTATCATCAATAATGTAGAAACCCTAGCCAACATCCCTCAAATCATCCTCAAGGGTGCGGAGTGGTTCCAAGGTGTAGGCGCACCAGGAAACTCTGGAACAAAGGTGTTCGCGTTGGCAGGTAAAATCAATAATGTAGGCCTGGTGGAAGTGCCCATGGGGATTACATTCAGGGATATTATCTATAAAATCGGTGGTGGTATTCGCGGCGGTAAGAAGTTTAAAGCCGTACAAACCGGCGGGCCTTCCGGCGGACTTATTGCCGGCGACGATATTGATATCGAAGTAACATTCGAGAATCTGCAAAAAGCAGGCTCTATGATGGGCTCCGGCGGTATGATTGTAATGGATGAAGATGACTGTATGGTCAATATCGCTAAATTCTATCTGGATTTCACTGTAGAAGAATCCTGCGGAAAATGTACCCCGTGCCGTATAGGTACCACCCGCATGTACGAAATTCTTGACAGAATCACCAAAGGCAACGGCAAAGAAGACGATATCAAAGAGCTAAAAGCCTTAGGGGAAACCATTAAGGACACTTCTCTTTGCGGCCTAGGTCAATCCGCCCCTAACCCCATCCTATCAACCATTGATCATTTCTTAGAAGAATACGAAGCTCATATCAAGGACAAAAAATGTCCGGCAGGCGCATGTAAAGACTTGGTTCAATATGTAATCATACCGGAAAAATGTATCGGCTGTACCATCTGCGCCAGAGTATGCCCGGTTAACTGTATACACACAACCGAACAAGTAGTAGGCAAAAACAAAAAGCTTCACGTAATAGACCAGGCAGAATGTGTCAAGTGCGGCGCATGTCTACCAAAATGCCCAACTAAGGCAATAATAACTGAATAGGAGGCCGCGATAATTATGATAAATATCACCTTAAATAACATCCCTCTACAAGTAGAAGAGGGGACAACCATATTAGAGGCGGCTCGTTCTATTGGCGTAAATATCCCAACTCTTTGCCACATGGACATGGCCAGCATCAAAATGGTAAACAAAGTAGGAACCTGCCGTGTATGTATGGTGGAAGTAGAGGGCCGAGCGGCACTAATGCCGGCCTGTGCCGTAAATGTCCATGAAGGTATGGTAATCCACACCAACACACCAAGAGCCATAAAAGCCCGCCGCACCATGGTAGAATTATTCCTATCCAATCACCCAAAAGACTGCCTAGTATGCGAACGCAACCAGCACTGCGAGCTGCAAGTACTGGCAGCAGATCTAAATATCCGTGATAACAGATACGACGGCAAAATGGTAAATCATATAAAAGACACCTCCAGCAACTCTCTAATCAGAGATGCAGAAAAGTGTGTTCTTTGCCGCCGTTGTGAAACCATGTGTAACCAAGTGCAAACTGTAGGGGTATACTCAGCCGTTCAGCGTGGCTTTGAAACTACCATTGGCACCGCCTTTGACAATCCCATGACTGAAACCAGTTGCACATTCTGCGGGCAATGCGTATCTGTTTGCCCAACAGGAGCACTTACCCAAACCAGTCACACAGGTGAGGTATGGGATGCCATCAACGACCCAGACAAGGTAGTGGTAGTGCAAGCCGCTCCAGCCATCCGTGTAGCCCTTGGCGAAGAGTTCGGCCAGCCTGTAGGTACCCGTGTAACTGGGAAAATGGTAGCTTCGCTGCGTCGTATAGGCTTTAATTATGTATTTGATACAGTGTTTGGAGCTGACCTTTGTATAATGGAAGAAGCTACAGAGCTATTAAACCGCATCAAAAACGGCGGCACACTGCCAATGCTAACCAGTTGCTGCCCAGCTTGGGTAAAATTCATTGAGCACCAATTTCCAGAGCTTCTGGATGTGCCATCAACCTGTAAATCACCGCATCAGATGCTTGGTGTAATAGCTAAGACATATCTAGCCCAAAAGCTAGGCATTGACCCTGCCAAAATGGTGGTTGTAAGTATAATGCCATGCTTAGCCAAGAAGTTTGAAGCCGCAAGAGAAGAGTTATCTTACGGCAATCACTTGGATGTAGATTATGTATTAACAACTAGAGAACTTGCATCAATGCTTCGCGAAGCAGGTGTAAACTTCAACGCCCTGCCAGACGAAGACTTCGACAAAGTAATGGGTGAATCTTCGGGCGCAGGTGTTATCTTTGGAACAACCGGTGGTGTAATTGAGGCCGCGGTACGCACAGCAGCTTCATGGGCAGGTGGCCAAACTATCACCGATGTAGAATACCAGCAATTAAGAGGTGTGGAAGGTATCCGCGAAGCCACAGTAAAAGTAGGGGACATAGACCTAAAAATAGGCATAGCCAACGGCTTAGGCAATGCCCGCACTCTACTAGAAAATATCCGTGACGGAAAATCCGAATACCATGCTATAGAAATTATGGGATGCCCAGGCGGCTGCGTAGCCGGCGGAGGCCAACCATACTATGGCAATGATAGAGATGTAATTGCCAAGCGTGCTGAAGGGCTGTACGGCGAAGACAGAAGCAAGGCTGTACGTTGTTCTCATGAAAATGAAGAAATCAAGGCACTATATGCCGATTTTCTAGGAGAGCCAGGCGGCCATAAGGCTCATGAGCTTCTGCATACGACCTATACTAAGCGGCCTAGACTCTAATCTTATAAAGTGATTAAAATAAAACCACCTATTGCAAGAGACGATTTTCTTGCAATAGGTGGTTTTTTGCGTGCGCCACACCAAGGCCTTTATTAGTTCTGCTCTAAAAAGCGCTTACTCTTTGTCCACCAATAGGGGAATAGAATATGAGTTACCTCGTCTGCCGTCATCCCTGGTGTACCTAAGCCTATATCATCAATTCTACAGTCCTTACAGCTTCCGCTACACTCGCTTGATGTCATGTCATAGGCGTAACCAAAGCATTTTGCAAAACCCATAGACATGTCTACCCGCCTATCTTGTTTTGATAAGTTTATTGTACTGTGTAGACATAAATCACAGCGTCCTTTCCCGGAGGAAAGTACAATATTTTTGTTAGGGATTACGCGTTCAGGTAGATTTATTGTTTTTATTTTAATGATAGTATCTTCATCAGAGTCAGTTGCCATTAAAGTAATAGTTGATTTTTCATCTTTGAAAGAAATTATTATTTTGTCAGGCTCGAGAGTCATTCCTATAAATGCTACACTGCTTTTCTCATTGGAGTGGAAAGTGAGTTCCTTACCATCCCATGTTTCGTCTAAGTAGTAATATTCCCGCATGTGGCCAACTAGCTTAGACCAAAGTGACACGATACCATAAGGTAATCCATTACGATAACGCTCAAAGGCATCCGACTGGCTTTTTAGCTCTGCCAATAAATCAAGTTGCACTTTATTTAATCCCATTGTATTTCCTCCTTGTTTTTTATGCATATTGGTATAAAAACATCTTGCTGATATTTGTTTAGCTTTTTAACAATATCCCAAGGTAAAACTTCCTCAAGTATTTCGGGTCGGCTTGTGTCCAAATCAAAATCATCACTGCTAGCTACCCACTGCCTTAAAAGCAGAAAGGTGCTATCCAAGTTTTCGAAAAGAGTGGATGCAACTGCATACAGTCCTCCTGGCATGATTTCGTCCATGTATGTTGTATTATTTTCATAATCATCTGGTATTTTGATAAGCATAACATACTCGTCGCTAAGCTCTTCCCGCATAAATGAGTCCCTTAGTCCGGGTGTAGGAGTAAAACCAAAACAGGTAAATAGATTCTCCATTTTATCTTCATCCAGGTTTTCGGCCTGGCCTGTTTTATGCCTGGAAGTCAACATACGCATTTGAGGTAGTCGGATAATCCTAACATCGCTTAACTTTTTGGCTCCTTGACTTACATTAGATAAATTTTCAAAGGATATTGGCTCCTCTGCATCAACCAGTGCAAGCCGCTTTTCCGTTTCTTCATATAGCAAGGTAATGGAAGAAATTTTCTTGATTCCATTGATCAGCATCTTATGGAGAAACTCGTCAACCAGCTTCCTTAGTTTTATCAAGGCTGTTATTTCTGTATCAAGGGATTCTAGTTTATCTACAAATCCTTGAATCAAGGCCGCCATGCTTTCGTTCTCGAATATTTTCTTTATATCCTTTATAGAAATCTGGAACTTTCTAAGGACAATGATTTGCTTTAATCTCTCAAGGGCAAAAGCATCGTAGTATCGTTGAGTTTTATTTTCAGGATGAGAGCTCCATAAAAGCCCCACCTCTTCATAATATCTTAATGTCCGGCTAGACACTCCAAAACTGTCAACAACTTCATTTATTCTAATTAAATCCACTTGAATCACCTCATGAGTCCATTATATAAGCTGACATTACGTCAATGTCAAGCATAAAGACCTTAAATACTCCGCCTCCAAACCTCTGCTCGCTTTTTGTAAAAATCCAGGTAAAACTTTAAAATAAAAATCGCCGCGAAAGCGGCGATTTTTGGGTTTTATGTCAAAGTTTTGATCAAACTTTTTCAAAAGTTTGCAGGGCTGGTCGCAAACGCAAAAGGCGCGTTTGCTGCTCGCCCATGCGACCTGGGCTTGGGACGGAGTCCCAAGGTTTTATTATTACTTATCTGCGATAAGGATCAGCAGCAGTCAGCCGAACCAAGTGCCATCCTAGGCTTAGTCCGCTTTCTTGTGGATTTATACCCTGACGGGTATCCCAACGTGAAACACGATTATTAATGGCGAAAAGAGAAGTACTCCATCTGGTAGGAACAGCAAATGCTTGTTCGTACATGTACCACTGCATTGCACTATATGCTTCACGCATATAATCCCTATCCCAAGCCTCTGAAGAAACTAATCTCGCCTGAATAGCTTCCCACTCAGGAGAGTTATAGCGTGATGGGTTCCATACATCATGCCCCCATCTGCCGCTTGGTTCAGGGTTAAAGATATTGGTCCATGCTGCCATATAAATATCAATTTCATCATCATCATCATCAAAGTCCAGCATATCCCATAAGTAGAAAATATCATGGGTCATACCGCGCCATAGCTGCACATTAACACCAATAGCTTCCCAGGCTTGGATATAGAAAGGCACAAGAATATCTTCAAGCGGCCCAGTTGCAAAAGCCCAGTTTACAACAAGAGGACTACCATCAGGATGAGATCTAAACTCATCTCCCTCAAGTATTAGGAATCCAGCTTCATCTAGCATTTGATTAGCTAATTCTGGATTATAGCCAAGAATAGGGACATCAAAATCCATAAGATCTATATGGTTTGGAGACAAGAAGCTGGCAGCCTGGAATTGAAGGCCATTGAATATAAATTCACCGAGAGCATCTTCATCAATTGCAAGAGCCATTGCACGTCTTAGAACCGGGTTACCCATGTTGCGTCCGGGTGAATATACATTTTCATTGGTATCCCAATTGAAATGCCCAAGCCTAAAGGACATATGGTTATAGCCTTCATCAATAGATGCAATGAATCTAAAGTTGGTGGGGTTGGCATAATCTTCGTAGAAAGCAGTGGCAAATTGAACAAAGTCAAAGTCCCCGGCTTCCATATGTGTTCCTCCTAATTCGGGCGCAAAGCGACGGATGACTACATTTTCGATGTAAGGTGTACCCCATACATAGTTTTCATTTCTTCTTAGATATACAGACTCGCCAGGGATAACATCCACAACAATAAATGGCCCCCAGCCAACGGGTGTTTCTCTTACATAGGGGCTTGCCGCCATGTCTTCTACTGGGATATTCTCGAAGATATGACGAGGCATTGGAATCGTCCAGATACCAAAGTTAAGCATTTCTGGAGACATATGGTCAAAGTAAATGGTAAGAGTACGGTCATTATTAGAAAGCACAAGACCGGAGATATAGTCTGCGTCGCCATTGTGATAATCCATAATACCTCGCACACGTTGTTCACCGGTAGAAAAACGTATGCCTCTATATTCTGGGTCAGCCAGTATATAATAAGCAAAGGCAAGGTCAGCCAGAGTAAGTGGGGTGCCGTCATGCCAATATACATCATGTTGCAAAGTGAATATGATACGGTTGTTGTCTAGATCCAGCTCATAAGTGGCTATGCCATCCTGGCCAAATGTATAGTCTGGTGTGATTGATAAAATTGAAGAACCGGAACCGATTAAGCCAGCAATCTCAGCACAGATAGCAGAAGTATTAAATATTCCCCCACCAATAATGCCAAGCCAAGGGGTTGTTGAGCCAATGCCATACATTAGCGTTGTGCCTTCTACATGCTCTCCACCATCATTAAAATATGACGGAAAGCGTTCCAGTATAGCGTCAACACCTGCCATTACAGTGGCAGCTTCCGGTGCGCGGCCTTGATCTTCTACATTAGTCGCGTCTTCTTCAGACCTACAACCTGCAAAAGCCAAAAGCGCAACAAGTAACATAGAAAAGATAAGTAATTTCTTCACGTGCGAATCCTCCTTTTACGATCTACGTTTTTTGGCGTCGGCTACGCGGTTAAGCGCTTGGCCGACGAAATTTATACATAACATCATAATAATGATGAGAAGTGCCGCAGGAAGCCATAACCATGGTCTATCTGTCATATTGGTAGGGGTGCGGGCATAAAACACCAATCTACCAATAGAAGGAGTACCAAAGGGAAGCCCAAAACCGAGGAAAGTAAGCCCGGTTTCTACCCCCATATTAGCCGCCATATTAATAGTAATATTGCTTACAATAATAGAAACCAAGTTGGGGAGCACCTCACGAAACATAATTACGAAATTAGGCGTACCCAAAGTTTTAGAAGCTGATACATAATCAAGGTTGCGCTGCTGCAAGGCCTTTACACGGATTAGCCGTGCCGTACCCTGCCAAGAAAATATTAATATCATCATCAGCGCAAACATAAACACCGTGTAGTTTGCAATAGTAGCAACAAAAACAATAATCAACATAATGGCCGGTACCATACCAATAAAGTCCAGCACACGCATAAGTACATTGTCCACTTGCTTACCATAAAACCCAGAAATAAGGCCAAATACAATACCCAAAGCTGCCCCGCCAATAGTAACAATAAATGCAATATTAAAAGAATTGCGCGCACTAAGAACAAGCTGAGTAAGCATATCCCGCCCTGCAGAATCCGTACCCAAAATATGTGCTGCACTAGGAGGCTGATGGCGCATACGAATATTGACAACTTCGGCAGCACTTTGGTCTATAAATAGTGCCCAGATATAAACCGTAGCCACTATTAGCACAAAAAGCACAAGCCCTACAAGAGCCAGCTTGTCACGGCGGATTTCTCTCCACATTATTAACCATACATTAGTAGTTTGTGGCATATCAGCACCTCTATTTTATGTGGATTCGTGGGTCAATAAGAATTACAACAAAATCAGAAATAAGAATTGCCAGCACCGTAAGTATTGCGTAGAACATAATCAGAACGTTAACAACAGGGAAATCCCTGCCTATGATAGAATTAAGGAATAGTTGCCCCATACCGGGATAAGTAAAAGTAGCTTCTATAAATATAGACCCGACAAACAACCCAGACACGACAAAGCCAATAGTACTAGCAATAGGAAGAAATGAGTTTCGAAGGATATGTTTTTGATAAATCTGTTTTTCTGGTACCCCTTTAGAGCGGGCGGTAAGTACAAAGTCAGAGCTTTCGAAGTCGATGATTTCACTTCGAAGGAAGTAAACAATACCTACAGTGCTTAATATAGCTAAAGTAGCCGCGGGCAAGATAATATGGTGTATTCTGCTTATAAACATAGCCACACCACCCTGGGTTGCAGCCCTAATATCCACACTGCCCCCTGTGGGGAACCAATTAAGGGTAAATCCAAATATCATTAGATTAACAATAGCAAGTACAACTGTAGGAAGTGATAAAGCCACAAAGGTATATACCATAATGCTTCTGTCAATTATAGTATTACGTTTACGCCCGGCAATAAGCCCAAGCGGAATAGCTAACATATAAGTAAAAATAGCAGTAAGGAAAGAAAGCCGCATAGTATTGGTAAGGGTTTCACCAATTACATCCAACACCGGGCGCTGATGAGACATACTCCGTCCAAAGTCCCCCTGAAATATTCCACTGATCCATCGTGCATATTGTACATACCAAGGGTCGTCTAATCCATGTAAATACCTAAGGTGAGCTGCTTGCTCCAGCGTCATTCCAGGGGCAATAATACCTCTAAGGGCATCTCCTGGCATTAGCTGCGCCAGCAAAAACACAAGAATACTAAGGATAAAAAGTTGCGGTATCAGAATAAGTATTCGCCTAATAATTGTTTTCCACATGGCGAGGCTCCTTTATTTGCGATTTCGTTGAAATTGGGCTTCAACCCATTTCAAATCGAAACGCTTATATGTATAGTGACTTGCATATAACCGCAATAAAAATGATACGCAGAAACGTTCTTAAAACAAGATATTGCCAGAAAATGCGGCTTTTGTCAATGGCAGATGTTTTGCTGCGATGAATAAATATGCGATATTTTAGATATTTTATGCATATCCATAATAAAAATCAAGATACCGTCATAGGTTTTGTTAGTCATGACTATAAGATATTTATTGAGATTTGGACATTAGATTATAAAATCAGCCATAAAAGGCAATATCTTTGGTAATGTTACAGGTATGTTACAAGGTTGAGGTTTTAATGTAATTTCGGTATATTTAGACATATAGGCGTTTTGATTGCTATAATCCTAACGCCCATTAAATTTGAAGGAGCAATAACATGAAAAAGCCCATTATTTTCAGCGGAATGCAACCCACCGGTATCCCAACATTAGGTAGTTTACTTGGAGCGACACGTAATTGGGCGCGACTCTTAAATGATTATAACTGCTTATATTGCGTCGTAGATATGCATGCCATAACCACCCGGCAAGACCCGAAAACACTAAGTGACTGCTCTCGCCAGCTGATTGCCTGGTATATTGCTATGGGTTTGGATCCAAAGCAATGTACCCTTTATATCCAGTCCCATGTACCTGCACATGCAGAGCTTTCATGGATTCTTAATTGTTTCACATATGTAGGGGAGCTTAACCGCATGACCCAGTTTAAAGATAAATCCGCCAAAAATGAAGATAATATTAACGCCGGACTGTATACCTATCCCGTACTTCAAGCGGCAGATATCTTGCTATATCAGACTAACTTAGTACCAGTAGGGGAAGACCAGCGCCAGCATCTAGAGCTTAGCCGGGATATTGCCCAGCGTTTCAACGGAATATATGGTGATATTTTCACTGTGCCGGAAATGTACATCCCTCCCGTGGGCGCAAAAATCATGGGACTGCAAACCCCTGAGCGTAAAATGTCTAAATCCGAAGCAGAAAACGAAAACAACTTAGTTTTACTAACCGACACCCCGGCAGCAATATTAAAGAAATTTAAGCGGGCTGTAACTGATTCAGATAATGAAATCCGCTTCGCCGAAGAAAAACCCGGTATCAGCAACCTGTTGACTATATATGCCTGTTGCACCGGTAAAACCATGCCTGAAACAGAGGCCGAGTTTGCCGGAAGTGGCTACGGCATGTTAAAAACCAGAGTAGGGGAGGTAGTAGTAGAAATACTAAAGCCTTACCAAGAAGAACACGCCAAATTAATGGCCGATACCGCCTATCTAGATTCAGTAATAAAAGAAGGTGCCCAAAAAGCCCGTAATATGGCCGAAGGAACTCTAACAAAGGTGAAGGAAACTGTAGGATTTCCAATGCCTTAAAATATCTGCTCGCATACTGCTTACACAAAAGCCACTGCAATCTCATTTAGAGAAAACGCAGTGGCTTTTATTTTACAAATCGCAAAAAGGGCAGACACGGTCAAGCCCTGTATAAATATTTTTGATACTATACAAAAGAGGTGCCAGTCATGTATTCATGGGAATCTATTCAGAAGACCCTTAACTATATCGAAGAACATATAGGCGAAGATATATTAATTGAAGAGCTAGCGGAAATGGCCGCGTTATCATTGTTTTATTATCAGCGGTTATTCACCCGGCTTATTAAAAGGTCGGTACGAGAATATATAAAACTTCGCCGCTTAGCCAGAGCATGTTCTTCATTACTTAACAAAGAAAACCGTATAGTTGATGTGGCACTTGCATATGGCTTTGGTAGCCATGAAACATTCACCCGTGCCTTTAAAAGCATATACGGCATCACTCCTGTTGGGTACAGAGATAGTCCCGTAGGTCTTCATCATTTTGATAAACCAGATTTGTTATTAAACTATGTGATGATTGATGAAGGAGTGCCTTTGATACATGAAGGTCTGGTTTTGGAATATAATCGCGTTACACTTAGTAAACCCATATCTTTCCTGGGTGTGAAAGATTACTGGCGCTTCCATTCAGGAAAAATGCTAGGAGAAAGGCCGGGAGTAGACGAGCCAGGTGCCATATGGGATAGATTTTTCAAAGCCGCCAAAGACATTCCAAGAAAAAAAGATGGACGAAACCTGGGTGTTTCTTATAACGGGGGTGCACCGGAAGGATATTCTACTTATTTTGCTGGGGCAGAAGTAGAGCCAGGTACCTGTGACGCCAGATTCGCAAGCTGGGAGCTTCCTGCGAGAGAGTATGTAGTATGTGGGTTAGAAGCAGAAGATTTTTATCAATTAATAAATTCATTAGGCAAAATGATGAAATTTACCAGGTCATGGCTTAAAAGCCACGGGCTTATTGCAGATGGGTTTTTCCCGGAATTATATTATCAGAACATTCCTAATATGGCATATATGGAAATGTGGATTCCGTTTAAGGAACGATAGGATTTAAAAAGAATGGAGGAAGTAAAATGGGTAAGTATGAAGAAGGACTAAAGTTGATTGAGGAAAAAGTAGGAGGTGGCAAAGACAATGTAATCTCTCTTGCCACAATAGCCTGCGAGCCAGGCAGTGAGGGAAGGCCTCGCCCGGTATCCCGGGATGTAGACGCCTTCTACGAAGACGGCGTATTTTATATCGTTACGTGGGCAAAATCCAATAAAATGCTCCAAGTAGAAGCCAACCCAGAAGTCTCTTTTTCGGTAAACTTTGGCTGGTTTTCCGGCAACGGACAAGGTGAGAATCTAGGCTGGGTACTAGACCCAAAGAACGCCGAAATAAGAACAAAACTGCGCACTGCTTTCGCAGAATGGTATGATAAAGCCAACGACGAAAGCAATGAAAACTGCGCCATCCTAGCCATCCGCCTAACAAGGGCCACATTAAACCATAATCATGGCGAAAAGTTCTATCATATGGACTTTGTAAATAAAACAGAAACCGCAGAAGGACGAATAAAATGAGGCTACAGTCCGCCAAGGTGAAATAATTAAAAAAGGGTGTGTCTCGCACCCCGCAAGCTTTTTGAAAAAAGCTTAACCAAAAACTTTACTAAAAACCCAAAATCGCGCATATGCGCGATTTTATTTTAAAGTTTTGATTAAACTTTTTCAAAAGTTTGCAGGGTTTGGGATGGAGTCCCAAGGTCTTCTAACGAGACAGCCTCTTTTTTGATATCTGATACCGATTCCAAATTAAAACCTGCCTACCAACTAAGCCTTGATGTTGTAATAATATTTTGCCATAAATTGCAATGGGTATTGATATCATCCCCTTCGGCTATTGGACCATTAAAGCCCAGCCGCTCCGATTCCAATTCTTCTAACCGAGGTGTTTCACCAGCAAGGTATGACATAATGCGTCGTATTGTGGCTTCTAGCCTTATGCGTATAGTGCCGATTCTAATCTGTATTACATCAACGCCATGAGGTTTATTTTCAATAAGCCATTGTCTTTCAAATGTACTTAGCACATCGTCTGTTAGTGCCAGCAGCTTAGGTATTTTTGTTTCGGCTATATGACGTAGCTGTTCCTTGTTGTCATCCTGGTAGGCAGTTGTTATTTCTATACCTATGGTGCATTTATCAGCGAGTAAATAACAGAGGTTGGCGGCATGTAAAAACATATATCCCCACTCTCCATTACGGGAAGCTGCCTGAGCCAGTTCTGTAGCACATTTATTAAAATGATTAGGAAAAACATTGATATCCACATGCTTGTCAAATAAGCCAAGCATAGCATCTTGATATAGCAGTGTTTTTGTCGCGTTGACGCAATCTCCTCGGGTCTTGGTTGTGTTATTGGGGTTATCAAGCAAAAAGAAGTCATCCCAATTTCCCCCTGTGCAGGCCTTAAAGCGTGCAGCCAAAACATCCTCACAAGTTTCACCACGATAACCCATTTCAGCGTACAGTTGCAATATTGGTAAAATAGAAAATGCCGCGCACTCGGCTCCATCATCCCCCCAGGCAGTTGCAAAAACTTCCTTAATACCGGCATCATAACATGCCAAAAGAGCTGGAATGGTAGTGTCAATGCTGTATTTAATTTCTGGGAGTAGTCCACTCCACTTCCATGCGCCTCCGGCAAATATAATTTCATTGGGGAAGTTCTTATGATTATTTAGCATTGTTGTATAGTGAGCTTGATCTTTATGGTAGTAATCCCAGTAAACCAGTTGGACATCTGGGCACATTAATTTCATTAAGTCTGGGGATAGAGGCTCATCCCCGACTGCATAGTACTGATCATTATAAGCCAATCTAAAGAACATATCACTCCACATCATTGGTTCTAACCCATACTTCTTACATATATCAACAACGCGGGCTAAATGGTTGCACATTACCTCGCTGCGGTTTTGATAGCCATGTTTTTCTAGATATTTACCCAGTCCAAGCATATGGGCCTCATCCATGCCTATATGAATACGTCGTGTGGTATAGCAGGATGATATTTGGCGCATCATATCGTCAATTAAGCGGTATGTTTTTTCGTTTCCAACCAGGAGGATATCATTACAGTCGATGATATCGTGAAACTCAGGCCATCTAAGTGCCGCGTTAAGATGAGCCAGGGTTTGTATACATGGAATCAACTCAATACCAAAGGCTTTGGCATACTGGTCAAGATCGCGGATTTCATCGGTGCTATAGCGACCGCGCTGATATCCGAAATACTTCCACTGTGGGATTTCATAAGTATCTTCAGTGTAAAGCTGCAATGTATTTAGCCCCATAAGTGCCATATGGCGGATTAGCTTTTTCACAGCGGCAATAGAAGCCACAGCATTGCGAGAGCAGTCAAGCATATAACCATTATTAACAAAAATAGGCTTCTCATCTACAAAATCTACGCCCTGGATTAAATAACTAATCCCGCGAAAAAACTGAGCCAGACTACTGTACTTAATCGTGGTTTCATTTCCGCGGGTGGAAATAGATAATCCATCTTCATGCCTTACAGCCTCCACAACCTGTCCATCATTGGCAATGTTAATTAGTTCGTGCTGTGCTAGTTGCTCTAATCCAAACATCATTTCACTGTTCGCACTGCGTATACAAATTTTAAGCATACATATATCCTCCATTTACAAAATAAAGGGCGCTTTTGCAATACCCTTTGACATGGCATATTGCATTAAGGATATCACAAAAGAGGGGCTGTCAAATGACAGCCCCTGCCAAAAATTAATGGCTATCTTGCGGCATAAAACTCTTCTAATTGCCTGTTTAGTTCTTCTTGAATCGCGTCTAGCCCATTGGCTCTAAGTGCCGCTAAAAATGCCGGGATTGTTTCTGCCGGATTGGCTGCGCCTGACTGCAACTGCTGCATAAACTCATCTGTTACGCTTGCAATAGCCGCTCTTTCTATCCTGACATTCTCATCGTTAAAAGTGAAGCCTAAGAAGTTAGTACCAATGCCTGATGCGTTATATTGCTGGAAACGCTCCAGATAACGGGGCCTTCGGGGCTGAATTGTCAAGGATAATTTCTTAGGTTTCACGAAAACTTACGACATGAAACCCTACAAATCCCATAACATACGCATTTTCAAGAAGAAAAAATATTTTCGATAAATTGTTCGATTATGCTTGCATAGTGCGTTAATACGGTGTATAATTAAATAAAGTGATTTGGAGGTATTTCGTGGAATATATGACAACCCAAGAAGCTGCCGATAAGTGGGGCATCAAAATTAGGCGTGTACAGACCCTGTGCGAACACGGGAAAGTTCAGAACGCAAAACGGTTGGGGCATATGTGGGTTATACCAAAAGGAACGTCAAAACCGATAGACGGCAGAACAAGGGAAGCAAGAAGAAGCAACATGGCTCATATTGAGGTGGAGGATTTTTAGTATGATACATTTTCAAGATGAACGAGATGTTGACCGTTTCGTTGAGGATAAAATTAAAGGCATAGGTCTTGTGCTAAAAAAAGATTTTAATGACCAACGCAATATGAGTGATTATTTGAAAGATGCACTTAAAGGGTCATCGAAAACAGAAAGTAAGAAGGGTATGGGTATACCTGATTTTACTGTTGAAAAATATAACATTCCTGTAATCATTGAAAATAAAGTGGGAATAAAAAAATTGCAAAAAATCACAAAAGACGGAATAAGTCGTAACGATAATGATGTGCAGAATTTTGCCGTCAACGGTGCGGTTTCTTATGCTCGTCATATGATTCATTCAGGAAAATATGATAGTGTCATAGCAATAGGCATTGCAGGTGATACTAGCGAAAATATAAGTATAGTGATTCATTATGTTTTTGGCTTTGAAAGTGAGCCAAAACTAATGAGCAATTATACAACGCTTGATTTTCTTGAAAATAGCGACAGTTTTAATATTTTCATTAAGGATGCCACGCTGACCGAAAAAGAAAAGCATGAGATTTTAATTAAATCCCAAGAAGAATTGCATTACCACGCTAATAAGTTAAACAAACTTATGAACGACCATTCCATAGGGGTGGCTGAACGAGTTATATATGTTTCTGGTATGTTGCTTTCTATGCAAGATATAATCAATGATAACGGTGACATAATATTGGAAGGGCTTTCGCCAAAAAAAATAAATGGCATACAAACAGAAAAGCACCGTGATGGAGTTAAAATATTAGCACAGATCGACGAATATTTGACAAACAAAGGCGTTCCTGAAAACAAAAAAAGACTAATGATTGCTTCATTTGATAGAATAGCAATAGATGTGGATAGAGATAAGCTTGTTGAACTTTCAACGCTTGTTTCAAAAAATATAAAAAGCAATGCGTCTATCACTCGCCAAGTGTTTCAGTATGTGTATGATAATGTATTCACAAAAATAACTGGTACTGCTGGACACCTCGACATTATAGGTGAAATGTACTCGATATTCCTAAAATACGCTTTAGGTGATGGCAAGGAAATCGGTATAGTGCTAACGCCTCCTTACATCACAAAACTTATGGCACAGATTCTCGGAATTGATAAAAATTCACGAGTGCTTGACGTTGCAACTGGTTCAGCAGGATTTTTGATTTCGTGTATGGAGTTGATGATTGAACAAGTAAATCAAGAATACGGCAAAGGCACCACTTCTGCTAATGAAAAAATTGAAGCGATAAAAAACACTCAACTGATGGGAATTGAGCGAGATTCTCAAATGTACACTTTAGCGGCTACAAACATGATAATGCGTGGTGATGGAAGTGCCAAAATAGAAAAAGGCTCTTCTTTTGACCAACCCAAAAAACTATATGAAGATTTTGGAGCAACTGTTCTACTTCTGAACCCTCCATTCACATATAGCGAAAATGGTATGCCTTTTTTAGCACTTGGTCTTAAATATATGGAGAAAGGCGGCAAAGCTGCTGTTATAATACAGGATTCCGCTGGGAGTGGTAAGGCAGTTAAAAGCAATAAAGAAATATTGAGCAACAATCGTTTGCTTGCAAGTATAAAAATGCCTGTAGATTTATTTGTGCCATACGCTGGAGTGCAAACGAGCATTTATGTTATAGAGGCTGGAACTCCGCATAATTTCAAGACGGATATTGTCAAATTTATAGATTTTCGTCAAGATGGCTACAAACGCACAAAAAGAAGCATTAACGAAATAGATAACCCTAAAGAGCGTTATGCAGATATTCCTATTATTTTCAATATGGGATTAAATGCAGACAAAAACCCTGACTTTCACAAAGATTTATGGAATTTGAATGAAGTGTATGCTGAAAATACAATAACTGATAGCGGTGCTGATTGGAATTTTGAGCAACACAAAAAGGCGAATATTCAACCATCAGAATCAGATTTCACGAAAACGGTTGGCGATTATTTAACATGGGAAGTGGCTCAACTCATTAAAAATGGATTTAATGGAAGTGAGGTACCCGACCGCTTAAAAAAATAATGCCCCCAACACACGATAGTCAAGTATTGAAGAAAGACGTGCGTTGGGGGGAATTTAAGATTGGAGATTTGTTTGAAAATATCCAACAAGGCTCACGCTTAAAAAAATTAGACCAAATTGAGGGTGATTTGCCATTTATAATGGCTGGAACAACAAACACGGGACTCGTGAAATTTATAGGCAATGAAGAAGTGCGTCGTTTCCCCAAAAATTCAATAACTATTGATATTTTTGGCAACGTGTTCTACCGTAGTTATGAATATGGGGCTGGTGATGATACAGGCATTTACTGGAATGAAAATGTAGTATTGTCTTACGAAGTGATGCTGTATTACTGTACATCATTAGAAGTTGCCTTGCGTGGTAAGTTTAGTTATGGTAAAAAGCTACGTTCATCACAAAGTCACGACATAGTTGTAAGGCTTCCAGTATTGGATGACGGAACGATTGATTTTGCATACATGAGGGATTATATATCTTATATTGCAAATGATTATATCTCTGACTTAGAAACCAAACGCAACCTTCATTTGAGGGCTTATTTAGTTTCTGCAAATTTGTCAACATATGAACTTACAAATGAAGATAAAACGGTACTTTCGCTCAGACCGCCACAAGGTGAATTTGTATTGTCTAGCCTGTTTGACAGCATAAAACGAGGAAGGCGTATAAAATCACTGGATAGAATTAAGGGGAAACTTCCATTCGTTACAGCAGGAATCAACGAAAGGGGTATTTCTAGTTACATTGGAAACCCTGAGGCTGAAATATTCCCTAGTAACAGTTTGACGATAGATATGTTTGGAACGGTATTTTATCGAGATTATGAATACGGTGCTGATGACCACGTTGCTGTATTGTACAGCACTTCCGAACTATACAACAAGGGGGCATTGTTGTATATTGGTATGTGTATACAAAAAAGCATTGAGGGCAAATTCAGCTATTCGAGAAATTTTTACGCATCAGATGCTTATGATGTAGTTATCTCGTTACCTATATTAGGCAATGGAACACCAGATTTTGCGTATATGGAAGCGTATATTAAAGCACAATCTGTTAAAAAGATTGCAAATGTCGCTAACGAGTTTAACTTGAAAATAAATGCCGCCAAACATATTGTGCAAAATTGATATTAACATAGAATCGAGGTGGATACACATATGGTAAACTTTAGCACAAAACCCACAACTGAGAATGCACTTAATATGTTTGCGAATGATGGGGTTGAACGGAATCAGTATATAGCACGATTCGTAAATCTTCTTGATGCAATCAGCGAAGAATGTACCATTGCTTTAGATGGAGATTGGGGGAGCGGAAAAACCTTTTTCACCAAGCAAGTCAAGTTAATTTTAGATGCTTGCAATCCACAGTCTGACATGGAAGATGATACAAGAAACGAAGTTGTTAAAATTATGCAATCAATGAAGCTAAATTGTGGAGATAGCTATGCTACTGTCTATTATGATGCTTGGGCTAATGATAATACTGATGACCCAATATTATCGTTTATTTACGAAGCCCTAAAAGATATTCCTGTTGTGAAGCCAGCAAATCAAAAAAATATTGCCGACACAATAGCGGCGATTGCCGAAGTTGCAACAGGAGCAAGCATTTCAAACTTGCTTGAGAAAGCAAAAGGCGTCGACTTCTTTAAGGCAATCAAAGACGAACAGCATATTAGAGGTCTGTTAAAAGTTTTCATTGATGACCTAATCATAGAGCGAGCAAATCGCCTTATTGTCTTTATTGATGAATTGGATAGATGTAAGCCTGAATATGCAATTAGACTTCTCGAACGAACTAAGCACTACTTTGATGATGAAAGAGTTGTGTTTGTGTTTTCCGTAAATATCGCTCAACTACAACACACAATTAGGGTATATTATGGCGATGGATTTGATGCAACTCGATATTTAGATAAATTTTTTGATTTGAGGGTGTCTTTACCAGAAATCAATTACGACACATACCTTTTAAAATGCTTTTCGGATATGCAAACAAGTTACTATTGCGACAAAACTTATGCGAAAATAGTTAAATATTTTCGTCTTACCTTACGTGAAACAGAGCGGTTTATGCGGTTGTGCAAAATAGCATATAACAAAAATTCTGGCTTATACCACAATAACGAAACAAACTATATTATTGCCCAATCCTTTTTCATACCTATTGCTATCGGGCTGAGTATTTGCAATATGGAAATGTATAAGCTGTATATAAACGGTGATGATTCTGGCCCGCTATACGAAATTTTGCCCGACACAGGCGATAATCGAATGTGGGCGAAGAAGTTTATGCTACAGGCACACGAAGTTTTCGAGGAAAACGAAAAGAGGAGAGATGGCGATACTGTTGTTGAATACAAAACACGCCTATTGGAATACTACAATGCGTTTTTTTGTAAAAATTTGTCGCTAGATAAAAGTGGCAGAATGTATGATTATGTAGCCTATGAACTGAATAGTATTCGTACAACAATGCACCAAGTATTAACTTTATTATCCCCTGTATGCGATTATAAACTCGAGTGAAAATGGGCTTGTTCAATATTCCATAAGTGCAACAGCGGGAATACCTACTCTTACTCCCCCTGTTTTACAAACTCACCTCATCTTTGTCTCTACTCGGATTCGCCAGCCTCTTAGCCTTGCGCTCTGTATTATAGCGGTCACGGCTTTCTCGCTCTTTGATAACTGCATCACGTTTTTCTTGCAACACACGGTCACGTTCGGCAGTAACGCCTGTGGCGTTCTCAATCCTTATTTTTTCGCTTACCAATTTATCTCTTTGCTTTTCTAGCTGGGGAGTAGTGCCATATAAAGCCTTATTTTCTTGATAAAAATTGCTGCGTTTTTCTTCGATTTTAGCAATTTCTTTTTGCATCTTGCGACGTTCAAAAAATCCTGCCGTGCTTAGGTTTCTCTCCATATCCAGTAGTCAACATAAAATGTTTATGTCTCAATATCTTTCTTGCACTGGTGAACAAGCTTGTTTTTTGGTAGACTGATTTTGATTCTATTCTTGTAAGTATATGGAGTTGAAGCATTGTGCAATTAAAAGATATTATTTCCGAATCATGGTTTCCTCATGGACGGTTCACAGATCTTACTATGTATAAGTTCGGGTATCATTTTTGTAAGCCGGATCATGTTTGCGGTCCCTGGTCTTGGAATAATTTTTTATTTCACTATGTAATTTCTGGCAAGGGCAGATTACTTTCTCATGATGATACCGATACTATTCAAGAGTACGACATAGAGGCTGGTCAGGGTTTTGTTTTTTGGCCTGGGCAAGTAGTTACCTTTACTGCAGACGAAAAAGACCCATGGGAATATATATGGGTCGAATTTAATGGTTTAAGAGCTAAAGAAATGGTTTTACAGGCGGGCCTTCAATATAATCACCCTGTGTATACAACCGCCGACCCCAGCCAGCGGGATATTATGGCTGCAGAACTTAAATTTATTGTAGATAACCCAAACCGCCCGGCAATGGAGTTGATGGGGCATTTATATGGCTTTATAAGTGCCATGGTACATTCATCAGCACAGCTTAACCTAATTGAGGAAGGAAGCTTACAGGACTTTTATGCCCAAAAAGCCATTGATTATATTAGTCAGCACTACCACAGAGATTTAACGGTACAGGAAGTAGCAGATCACTGTAATGTCCACCGCAGCTACTTACACCGGATATTTACAGCCTGCTTAAATACCCCTCCTCAACAGTTTTTAATTAATTACAGGGTAAGAAAAGCCTGTGAGCTGCTAAAAACAACTGAGCATTCTATTAGTGAAATAAGCTCCTTAGTAGGCTATACAAATCCTCTTGTTTTTTCTCGGATTTTCAAAAAGGAAATGAAAAAATCTCCGCGAGATTGGAAAAAATTGAAGGAGACGATTGACGTAACTCCGAAAAGCAAAGTGAACAAAATAAAGTCAAGAGTTTGAGCACTAAAGCAAAAGGCCTTCTGCCAAGTATAGCAATTCCCCCTTTAAACAGTTCCGCCCGAGTCGAAAATAGCGGACGCATCAACGCTTTTTCGGCGACAGGCGGGACTGATTTAAAGGTGAATTGCTAAATGACGAAGACTTAATACAGCCGACTAAGCAACTCTTTCCCAGTAACTACAGCTAGCCTGTAGGCCCCATAAGCCAGTAATCCGGTAACCCCAAAAAGCCCGAAGAACGCCACAAGGGGCACTTGCAGCCAAAACCACCCAATGGCTCCAATACCCGCGGCCAGTAACCAGCTAACTGTTAGCAGTAGTAACACATTCATATTCTGCTTAACAGCAGCTTGCTCGTTATCCCATGTAAGCTTTGGCTTTAATAAATCAATATAAAGCCCCATATAATTAACAAAAATTGCCCCTGGCAGAGTCAGCAACAATCCTCCCAAAAACAGCAAAAAAGGTGCCTGGAAAAATATCTGCAATGGTATCAACATAAATAGCAGTGCAGGTATCAACACAACAAGCCCACTTGTAGCCTTGGCGTTAAGCTGGGTAGAGTAGGGGATTGGGAGATATTTCATAATAAAAAGATTCCGTCCTTCACGGGAGATAGAAGTGCATGTAATGGAAACCATCCCCCCAACAACAAACCCGATAGCACACATCCCAGCCAGCACAATAGCAGCAGTGCGCGGGTCTTGGAAGTTTATCATATCCAATACCTCTGTAAGCTCACCGCCTCGCATAAGTGGTACAAGGGATATAGCCATAATAATAGGTATAATAAACGCTCCAAGCACGCCATTCATAAACGCAACAGGATTGCGGAACAATAGCCGTAGCTCCTTTATTAAATAAGAACGAAATTTGCCCTGGCCCTTGGTGTTTTTGGAAATTTCTTCTATCGTCATTTTCTTGGAGGGAGCGCCGCTTTCCCCAAGCCCGATAACTCCAGGAAAATATAATACGCCAGCTATCACAAAAAAGATAAACACAAACCCAGCCGAGATAAAAACATTAACAAGCTGGCTGGGAAGGGCTCCTATAATAGACACCTCACCAAAGGCCCGCGCGGCATATCCATTTCCAAAGAACACAGTATTAAGAGTGGTCATGGCAACATGATTACCCATAAGTGACTCCATCAAGGCGTCAGCATCAATTACAAACGCATGACTTGCATACATAGAAAATCCAACAGAAATAATTATAGCCAGCATCCCAACAAATAGTGCGTATCTGTCAGGATTACGCCCTAAGCGAGTCACTCGCATAAGTACCATAACCATTGCAGTAGAATATACAAGAGGTAAGATAGGCAACGTCAAAAAGGTAATAATCGTATTAAAAGTCAGCACCTGGGTAGGTAAATGCTCCCTAAGCGCTACAAACATAGTCCCAAGAAGCGCAAGAGAAATCACATATTCAAACGCTAAAGCCACTGTAAACTTAGCCCCGATTATCTGCCCGGGCTTAAGGGGTAAGGGCAGTATATACTCCACATCCTTAGCAAAATAAAAAAGCGCAGGTGCCGCAAGGAGGGAGAACATAAAAATAAGAATAGACCCAATATTAAACACAAGCCCCACTGCAAGGGGTAAATGCCCAGCCATATGAAATACTTCAAAAATCACCGACATCATTGTGTAGGCAATAAACAACAATGGAACAAAGCATATAGCAATCACCGCCCAAAGAACAATCCCAAGCCAACCCCGCTCCTTGCCACGGATTTTTATTGTCATTGAGGAGCCGATAATAGTCTTAAAGAAAATGCAAGTAAGTGACCAATATTTACGCATTGGCGGTCACCTCCATGAAGATTTCCTCCAGGCTCAACTGATTATGACGTTCCTTTAGTTCCTCAAGTTTACCGAAGTAAATAATCCTGCCTTTGTTAATAAGCGCAATTTTATCACAAAGCTTCTCCGCAACTTCCAACATATGAGTAGAGAAAAATACACAATTACCTGCTTCAGCGTGCTGGCGCATCATCTCTTTAAGCTGGAAAGATGAACGTGGATCAAGACCCGTTAGCGGCTCATCCAAAATCCATACTGCCGGGTTATGCATCAGTGCTCCCATAATAATAATTTTCTGGCGCATACCGTGGGAGTAACTTTGGATTCTGGCACTTAACGCCCCGGTCATCTCAAAAGTTTGGGCCATAGACGTGATTTTTTCTTGTCTGATATCATCAGGCACCTGGTACATATCCCCCATGAAGTTTAGATACTCAAGCCCTTTAAGTCTAAGAAACATATCCGGTGAGTCAGGCACATAACCAAAGCTTTGTTTTGCCGCAATAGGATCTGTGGCAATGTCATGGCCGTTGACGTTTATGGTGCCTTCGTCAGGCTTTAGTATGCCGGTAATCATTTTCATTGCAGTGGTTTTACCGGCACCGTTTGGGCCTATAAACCCAAGTATCTGCCCTGCCTTTACCTCTAGGCTGATAGTGTCCACGGCTTTTACCGTGTTGTTTCCATAGGTTTTGCTTACTTTGTGTAAACTTAGCAAAATAATCCCTCCATCTTTTTTAAGATATACGTATTATATAGGAAATTTCTGTGTTATTATAGATTATAGCGAATTATCTTATACGGATTCCAAGTTAAAAGCATATGATTTTATTTGGAATCAGTATTAAAATGAAACCTACTTTCGAAATCATAAAACGTGATTTCGAAAGAGGTCTATTAATTCGCTATAAAAAATTGAGAGGAGTAATTCCTATGAAATTATTCATCGACACCGCCAATGTAGCCCATATCAGGGAAATTGAAAGCTGGGGCGTAATCTGCGGCGTAACCACAAACCCTTCCCTAATCGCAAAAGAGGGTAGAGACTTCAAAGAAGTAGTAAAAGAAATAACCAGCATAGTAGATGGCCCAATATCCGCCGAAGTAATTGACACTAAGCACGAGGGCATGGTAAAAGAAGCTAGGGAACTAGCCCAAATCCATCCCAACATAGTAATAAAAATCCCAATGACCGCTGAAGGCCTAAAAGCCACAAAAATTCTAACCGCCGAAAACATTAAAACCAATGTAACTCTAATCTTCTCGGCAGCCCAAGCGCTACTCGCCGCTCGCGCAGGAGCAACATATGTAAGCCCATTCCTAGGCCGATTAGACGACATAGGCATGGACGGTATGAATCTAATAGAAGAAATAGTAGAAATCTTTGATATGCACAACTTAGATTGCGAAATCATAGCCGCCAGCATCAGAAACCCAATTCATGCAATAAACGCTGCTCGCCTAGGTGCTCATATCTCCACTGTACCTTACGCTACACTTGTACAAATGCTAAGCCACCCCCTTACCGACAGTGGTATAGAGCGGTTCTTAAAAGACTGGGAAACCGTGCCCAAATAATTACAACGAATCAAAAAGGAGTTGTCGTGTGACAACTCCTTTTTTGAGAGTGGGTGTGAATCCATAAGGGTATATGCATTTTACTGGTTATAGAATATCTGCTAACTTAACCAAAAGCGTCAACGCTCTCTCATCAGCCGCCTTACATACATCAATCAGCTCACCTAACTTTCGGCGTACTTCGGGTTTTTGTAAGGATTTCATCTGTGCCTCGCCTCGCTCCCATCCTCCCAATACCTCAAACATCTTATGCACACCATTAGCAGTTGCGGCAAACTCATCTGCTATTTGCCCATAGAGTGGCCAAGATGGCTCTTCTTCCGCTAGTTTCTTGAAAAATGTATGGGCATTATGGCGCCCATCGGCTATCGTGTCCATTGCATCCCCTTGGCACATAAGCCGTTCCACCAATAATGGGGAAATCATATCTTGCGAAAACTCTCGTTCATCCAATATAGCCTTTTTCCAGGCATCATAAGCGTATTCTGCCTTGGCGTAATCTCCTTGTATACGGGGAGTCATTACCTCAATGGCGTTTTCAACCACTGTTTTAATAGAAAAACGCTTCCCAGTAACTTCGCTAAAGGACATTATTCCATTTGTATCAGGATTTTCCCACCAGTGGATGGTTACATAATAACCCGACTCATCAAAACTTATATTTGGAGCCATGTCTTGGTATTCTTGGAAAACATTCCAGCCCAGTAATGTTTCACCGTTGTCACGATATCCAGCAATTACTCCCATTTCTGGCGGGCCAATTATCCCGCGGGCCATCACAGGGATACCCATATCAATTTTTGACTTTATAAAATCAATAAACTCGGATTTTTTTGTTGACTCAGTACGCTTTATATAATTGTTTTCACAGCCCATTGATTCTATTGCCAAACGAAACACCTTAGTAGGATCATCAAAGGAAAATATATCTCCAACATTGCCCCCATCCCAACAAGTTTGGTTCCATGTAATGCGAAACGCCGTGCCTGAGTAAACTATGGCTTCATCATATTCAAGTTCCATGCCCATGTAGTTAGCAGCTGATTTCATAGCTATAGGTAAAGGTGTACACCCCCCAAAAGCACCATAATGAACCTTGGGAACACCATATAAAACTACACTTCCCTTAGATGCATGTCTTTTATTTTCCATTTACATTAGTCCTTTTCATAGTATTTTGGTACATCGAACCCAAAAACCCCAGCACACAGCTTTATACGCTGTATTGGTGGCTTGATTCTGCGAAACTCACTAGGTTTTATACCTGTTACGCGCCTAAACGCTCTTGTAAATGTGTCAGGATTAGAAAACCTATATCTCTCAGCAATGCAGTAGAGCGTATCATCGGTATGGATAATATCAAATGCCGCCCGGGCAACCTTTCGCTCAAGTATATATTGCGCCAAAGATTTTCCCGTTAATCTTGCAAATATGGCTCTTAAATGAGACAACGAAAACCCTATATCCTCTGCCATAGCAGAGTATAGAATCTTGGCATCGACACGGCTTTCTATATAGATAATAGTAGCCCAAACAACAAGGGTATTATCCAAGATATCCTGACTCCTTTTTCTTCGCGAAGTGGTTTTATATTACCATGCACTTTAAACACCGTCTCGACATTTTTGACGATGTTTACCGCAATAAAAAAAGCCCGGAAGCATTAACCTTCCGAGCCTTTTATTATTGTAACAAAACCTATCTTCGAGAACCGCCACCAAGTAGCCTTAGCACAAACATAAATATATTAATAAATGCAAGATAGAGCATTAATGCACCAACTATTGCAAGATTACTGGCTACGGCGCTTTGCCTGGTGTATCCATATTCATCTACATATTCTGACTGCAAAGCTACCTGGGCAAAATGGGTTTTTATCATCTGGGTACGATGAGCGGTAATGCCAAGAAACAATACGAGCCCAATAACACAAATCAAGAAATCTAACATACTATTTCTCATAAAAATATTGGCAACTGATGCGATAATAATCCCAATAAGTCCCATCCATAAAAGATTGCCGAAGCGAGTAAGATCAGCCTTGGTTATAAGCCCATAAACCGCCATAACCCCAAAACTTACAGCTGTTATCATAAATGCCAACCCTAGGGTTTGCATACCACCTCCGGTGTGATAAGCATAAAGTACCGCAAAAAGCCCAAAAGTAAAACCATTGAGCACAGCATAAACCACATACATAAACTTTGCAGTTAGCGGGTTCATTCTTTCTATCCGTCTGGAAATAGCCATTACGATAGTAATCTCAACAATGAAAAACAAGAACACAAATGCCTGCATCCCAATGATAAAATCCGCAAAACCATCGTTGACATTAATCCCATATAAGATGCCAAAGGTAGTAATTGCTGTAATCAACAGACCTAAGAACATCCAACCAAATACCTTGGCAACATATCCATTAATGGCTTGCTGATCGCATTGGCTTAAGTCTATGACATCTACTTGCTGTTGCATCTGGTTATGTCTCATCATGGTAACGCCTCCATTCTTTTCTTTACATACGCTTGTAAATCACATAAATCTTATCACAAAAAAGATATATTGCAAAAACAGCCTCATCCATATATAGTGACAAAAAACCCAAAGGAGAATTCATATGTCTTACAACATGGCAATTATAGGAATGGGCGGCATGGCCGGATGGCATGTACGCAATATAAGGGAGCATATCCCGGCTATTAAAATCATTGGCGGATACGACGTAAGAGAAGAAGCCAATACATCAGCCCAAAATGAATGGGGTGTAAAAGTTTATGCTACTCCGGAAGAAATATACGCCGACAAAAACATAGACATGGTGTTAATAGCCACCCCCAACGACGTCCACAAAGACTATGCAATAAAATCCATGGAAGCAGGGAAACACGTAATTTGCGAAAAGCCAGTAACCATGAACGCCAAAGAGCTTGTAGAAGTCCTAGCCATAGCCGAAAAAACAGGCAAGCTATTCTCTGTACATCAAAACCGCCGCTGGGATATAGACTACTTAACCGTCCGTAAAATCCTGGCAGATGGCTTACTTACAAACCCTCACAATATAGAAAGCCGGGTACAAGGCTCCCGCCCATTATATGGCTGGCGCTGCTTCACCCAAAACGGCGGTGGTCTTTTGTTAGATTGGGGCATCCATCTTTTAGACCAAATGATGGATCTAATCCCAGAAAAAGTAGTATCTGTCCAAGGCCATCTACATTACGTAGGAAAATATGAGGTAGACGATGCTTTCACGGTTCTGCTGCGCTTTGAAAATGGTGTTACCGGGATGGTTAGCATTTCCACGAAGTGCTTCTCACCTCTACCGAGATGGCATGTGTCATGTGAAGATGGCACCGCTGTTGTCGAAGACTGGGAAGTAAAAGGCAACATAGTAAAACAAGCTGACCCCAATGAAAAAGACTGGACAGAAGCCATAACCTATACGGCTGCCGGCCCTACAAGAATAATGCTGCCCCGTCCAAAAGAAACCACAATAGAAACCTCTCTGCCCGAAATAAAAGGCACCCACTGGACAGACTACTATAGAAATATAATTGACCACCTAGATGGCAAAGCCGAACTTAGAGTAACAGGCCAACAAGCCCTAAGGGTTATGAAGGTAATTGATGCCGTGTTTGAATCAGATAAAACAGGTGCCGCTATAACTACCGCAATCTAGACTTCAGGTTACATGCCAAGCCCGACAAACAAAAAACTCGCCTTGCCAATGAAAAAATATCGGCGCGGGCGAGTTTTTTGTTTGTCTTTAGCATTGTGGTAGTTATGCAGTTCTATGGCGGTGATGATCTTCGTGTGTTACATCGTGGCCTATAACCCTTCCAAACATGCTTAGGCAGTACAATCCTGCCAGTGCAATTATGGTATATATAATACGGCTTACTAAGGCCTCCATACCGCCGAAGATAACAGCGATTAAGTCAAACCTGAACAGGCCGATAAGTCCCCAGTTGATTGCGCCTAGTATAACCAGGGTAAGTGCCGTGTAATCCCATGCTCTTGATCTCATTAACTTGCCTCCTCTCTGTGGATATATGAAAATTCATATAAACCCACTGTTTTCCCTAGTATCTCACCGTAGCTGTAAAATATACTGGCAATAAAAAAGGCACGTGAACCGAAAAATCGGAATCACGTGTCTTTTAGAATTATTTGCTAATTTTTTTGATCTCAAAAATCATCGTCATCAACATGATTTTTTGAAATTAGCATTATCTGTCCGAATCGTAATCTGCAGGATTGATTTTTCCGGAGGAAACAAATTCTATAAATTTACCCGTTCCAATGGCTACACAACTTACCGCTTCTTCGGCGATTAGGGTGTTAATTCCGGTGCGGTCTTTCAACAGTTTATCTAGGCCATGAAGCAAGCTGCCGCCGCCTGTCATTACAATGCCCCTGTCGGCTATATCAGCAGCTAGCTCTGGCGGGGTTCTTTCCAATACTGAGTGGACAGCATCTACAATTGATGTCACGGCTTCGTGTAAAGCCTCTTGCATTTCCTCTGTGGTAACGGAAATGGTTTTTGGCAGGCCGGTTACTAGGTTGCGTCCGCGTACATCCATAGATTGAGATTGGGTTCTGGGAAATGCTGTTCCTATATTAATTTTTAAGTCTTCTGCAGAACGCTCACCGATTAGTACATTATGCTTTTTGCGCATGTAACGGATTATCGCATCATCGAAATTATCGCCTGCCACCTTTATAGATGTACTAACTACAGTGTTTCCTAAGGAGATAACTGCAACGTCTGTGGTTCCCCCACCAATATCTACTACCATGCTGCCACATGCGCGGGCAATATCAATACCTGCGCCAATAGCCGCTGCTATAGGTTCTTCTATAATAAGGGCTTGGCGTGCTCCTGCTTGACGTGCCGCGTCTTTTACTGCCTTGCGCTCAACTTCTGTTACACTGGAAGGTACGCACACAGCAATCCTCGGCTTACGCATAAGCGGACGCCCGACAGCCTTGTCTATAAAATATTTCAACATTCTTTGTGTAACGCGGTAATCAGAAATTACACCCTCACGCATTGGGCGTATTGCCACAATATTACCCGGAGTCCTACCAAGCATCCGTCTGGCTTCTTCTCCTACAGCTATTATATCGTCAGTATTTCGGTCAATGGCTACAACGGAAGGCTCTTGAAGCACTGTTCCTCTGCCACGAATGTAAACCAAAACAGATGCAGTGCCTAAATCTATACCAATATCAGTACCAAACATAAATACATACCCCTTTAAAAACGGCTTTGCCGCAGTGATTGTTAGTTTCTTCTGCTTTGGATTATACCCTAATTGTTCCCAATGGCAAACAGTTCTACTTTATTTGCTGCCTAAACTCTTTTGCTGCGTCTCGCTGCTGGGTTTTCTTTGCTATTGTCTCACGCTTATCGTATAGCTTTTTACCCTTTGCCAGGGCAATGTCTATTTTTATATAGGAACGGGAAAAGTAAACCTTTAGGGGTACAATCGTATACCCTTCTTGGGTGACGGCGGCCCTTAGCTTATTAATTTCTTTTTTATTCAAAAGTAACCGGCGGCGGCGTACGGGGTCTAAATTAAAGATATTGCCATGGGAATAGGGACTTATATGCATCCCTTCAATAAATGCCTCGCCGCCATCTATTTTGATGAAGCTTTCCTTGAGATTGCATTTTCCTGCCCGCACAGATTTTACCTCTGTGCCTACAAGTGATATGCCTGCCTGGAATGTCTCATCTATAAAATAGTCATGATATGCTTTTTTGTTTTGTGCTATTAGCTTATCGCTATGTTCTTTTGCCACGATTATTCACTTCCTTTTATAGTTTACACACCCTTATTAATGGGTTATTTTGATTATAACCATAATTCAACAGTTTAGGTAGGTGTACGTATGATTAATAAATTCCGCGAATGGAGACTCTCAAGAAAAGCCATGGCAGGCGAATCTACTGAAAATGAAATAATTGAGGAAACCCTGACTTTGCCTGAAAGGAAGTTTCGAAGCTTAAAAAGACGTTATCGGTTTTTTCAGGTAGGTTTTTTTGCGTTGATTGTGATTTTTGGATTCACGGTTTATTTCAATTATGACTACTGGGTATTTAAATTGCTGATTGCTAATAATTATATCCTTACAGATGCGCTGGAAGAAATGTACTCCAATCATATAAGAGAAGAAAATCGTCAAAGCTTCCATCGTGATTTTGATAGGGTGGTGATATCTGTTGTTACTGGATATTTAACCTCTTTAAATAATGATAGATACACTTATCTATACTCTCCACAGGAGCATGTTGCAGTAAGAGAGCGGGAGGTAGCAAGAGCGCGAGAAGCGTCGGTAACTCACCTTACCGAGGATACGGTACAGTTGTTTGTTCCTAACTTGTCCCGTATTGCCAGGGATTTTGTGTTGGATCATCGAGACGAGCTTGCGGGGTATTCTAACTTAATATTAGACTTACGAGGTAACTCTGGTGGGTGGTTATCTGATTTTCATAGGATTGCAGATTTATTTGTGCCACAAGGCGCAGTCCTTTCTATTGAAGAAACCAGGATGAAATTTTTTACACGTACAATAACTTCCAATAACCAGCCATTTTTCGATTTCGATAATATTATTATTTTGCAAAATGGTCGTACTGCCAGTGCCGCAGAGGGACTGATTTTGGCATTAAAATATCACCTGCCTAACATTACCTCTATCGGAGATACTACATTTGGCAAGGGCATAGGCCAAGTAACAATACCTCTTACAGGGGGATATGCAGTACGGGCTACAGTACTTCTTGTAAACGGCCCAGATGGTAGTAATATCCACATAACGGGGATCCCGGCAGATATACCTTCAGACCCGGATATATATCCCGTAGATCAAGCATTAGCCTTCCTTGCAAATATAGAATAAATGCTTTAAATTAACGATGTTATTAATTTATTGTCATTGTCTATTAAAAATTTACATTTTGTTCACAAGTTACAAATAAAATGTCGTTATAATGAGTATATGTAGGAGGAAATCACATGCAAAACTCCAATCAACATTCGATGTTTAATCCATATCCTAACAACACAAATCCATATACACCAGACGTTAAACCGGATACATCCCTAAGGACAGACATTGCAAGAATTCAAGCTGAAATAGCAAGAGATTTAGCAATGATACGGTCTGATTCTTCTTTGCTAAAGAAAGAAATTGAAATCGAAGCTGGAAGCGATGTAACAAAAATTGATATAACAAAAATTGATATACCAAACGAACTGGATACAACTAGGGAGACATGGTTTCCCGCCACAGCTAAGCCCTATTATCCTACTGCTATCACATCTCCTGAATCATCAGGATTTTATACAGAGACAATAAAAGATACAAAAAAAGGTGCAAGAAATCGTTCATGGACAAAGATTATCATCCTGGTTCTTGTTATATGTATATTTGGTATGGGTAGCCTTGGCTTTGGTATAGGCGCTGCATACACATGGTTCACTGGTCAAGGCAATGGATTGGCACCTGCTGAAGTTAATGAGACTGGTTATGCTCCTACTATTACCAGCAACCGATATATCTTTGAACCGGGTGAGATACAAACAGGCACTGTGGCTGATATGGTTGAACTTTTAGAGCCTGCTGTTGTAAGTATCACTACACGCTTTGAAGGTGGCGCTCGCTCTCCCATAGCCGGATCTGGGACAATATTTGAAGAAAATGAAACTCGTATTTTTATTGCAACAGGATATTATATAGTACCGGATAACGGAATTATCCATGTACGGATTGCAGACAGCAGACCACTCCAAGCCAGAATGGTAAATAGAAATAGAAGTACAGGGTTAGCAGTAATTTCTGTGGATAAGTCACAGCTTGTTGAAGCTGGGGTGGAATCATATACCATTGCCACTTTTGGCGATTCTTCTTTGATGCAAGTGGGAGATGTAGTTTTTGCTATTGGTAATGCCAGAAACGAAGGTATTTCTGTTACTCGCGGGATTATAAGTGCCGGAAAACAGGATCTTCAATTTCCGGATTATACTCTAACCGTGTTACAGACAGACGCTGCTATCAATTATGGCAGCAGCGGCGGGCCTCTTATTAACCTTAGAGGAGAAGTAATTGGTATCAATATCGATAGGGCTACCGTTATTTTTGGGACTGCGGCTGTTGAAGGCATAGGCTATAGTATTGCATCTAATGTAGTGCTTCCTATATTGCAGGATATTATTAATCCTACTACTCCAGGACTTGGGATTATGGGTTTGACAGTGGATGAAGCTATTGCTGAAATATTTGGGATACCACCTATGGGTGTGCTCATTAGGGATGTATTTTCTGGAGGATCTGCTGACGCGGCTAATATGCTACCAGGTGATATAGTTACGGCCTTTGATGGTGAGCCTATATTTATAATGGATGAGCTTCAAGCCGCAATACGTAGCCGTCAGATTGGTGATGTGGTCGAGATACGGATCTTACGTGATGGAGAAATTCTTACTTTGGTTGTAGAGTTAAAGGCATTTATTCGGTAGGCTTTATTTAAGAAAATTCCTGATATATTCGATATTTCCCCTCCTTTATTTCATTTTTGTGCGGGCAGGTTCCGCGTACACCGGCAGATTGTCTGTCGGTGTTTTTTTTGGAATTTGACAAAAGATGACTAACTGGTGTTAAATCTTATAAAATACTAATGATAATCATATGAAAGGGGATTCCCTCTTTGCAGAAAAATGTTTTGGAATATTTGCAGTCTAGTGTGGTGCGTTTTCCTGATAAGATTGCATTTACTGATGAGATTGAGGCTTTTACCTTTTTCGATTTAGATGATCGTGGGCGGAGACTTGGTACTTTTATAGCTTCTTTGACATCCGATTTCAATCGACCTATTGCTGTGCTTGTGGAGCGCTCTGTAGCTACTATTGCTGCTTTTATTGGGGTGTTATATAGCGGTAATTATTACGTGCCTGTTGATAGCTCTATGCCCCCGACTCGTGTAAAAGAGATTCTTAAACAGCTTGATCCTATTGCCCTTCTGTATACACAGGATATACCATCAGAGGATTATTCTGATTTTTGTCCTGTATTATCTTGCCAGGAGGGTTTTTTAATGTCTGGAGATAATGAGCTGCTGCAAGGGCGGCAGCTTGGAGTGCTGGATATAGATCCGGCTTATGTAAAGTTTACTTCGGGTTCTACCGGTAAGCCTAAGGGGATTGTAATTTCCCATCATGCAGTAATTGACTTTACAGACTGGATGGGGGAAGCTTTGGGGTTTAATGGAGAGGATATTATGGCCAACCAGGTGCCATTTTATTTTGACCCTTCTGTAAAGGATATTTACCTTACATTGAAATATGGGGCGACTACTCATATCATTCCCAAAAAGTTGTTTATGTTTCCACTTAATTTGTTAAAATTTATTGATGAGAAAAAAGCTACAGTGCTTAACTGGTCAACTGCTGCATTTCATATGTTGGCTAACTCTAGGGCTTTGGAAAAGCTTGCGCCAGGTGACATTAGGATGATTGTAGCAGGTGGTGAGACTCTTTATGCCAAGCAGCTTAATATATGGCGGCGAGTCTTACCTGATATTACTTATGTCAATGCATATGGCCCGACAGAGGTTACTGTGGATGCAACATATTATGTAATTGATAAGGAGTACGCAGACCATGAGGCCATTCCTATTGGATATATTTGCAATAATAAGGAAGTAATGATTTTAGATGAAGAGCTAAAGCCTGTAGATGTTGGCGAGCAGGGGGAGATTTGTGTGCGCGGTGCAGGGCTGGCTCACGGGTATTTTGGGGATTGGGATAAGAGTGACGCGGTTTTTGTGCAAAATCCTAAAAATCCTTGGTACCGGGATTTGATTTATCGTACTGGGGATATTGGGTATATAAATGAAGATGGTCTTTATGTGTATATCTGCCGCCGAGATGGGCAGATAAAGCGAGCCGGGTATCGGATAGAACTTGGGGAGATTGAAACAGCACTGGCAGCTTTGCCAAATATGAATGAACAAGCATGTTTTTATGATGAAGGTAAGGACAAAATTGTATGTGTTTTTTCTGGTGATATCGATGTCAAAGATATTGTAGCTGGGCTTAAGGATAATCTACCTAAGTATATGATTCCCAATATTTTCTTGCCCATGGAGAGATTACCTCACAATGCCAATGGGAAGATTGACCGTGCACGGTTGAAGGATGAGTATTTTAATGATAAAGGTTGAAAGTGTTAGTGAAGCTTCTAAGCTTGTTTTTGAAAATATGAAGTCAGGGGTTCTTACTAATCATGTAATGAGTCCTGAGGAATATAAATCAGATATTGCCGTCGGTGTCCTTAGTGCTTATACATGGCCTGGTGGGTTGGTTTTCTTGCGTGGTAGGGAAGGATATCAGATACTAAGTTACTTTATTACCGATACAGAGATTCCTTTGGATATTGATATACCAGAAAATACGGTTGTAGAGATAGTAAGTAAGCCTTCTGGGGCGGAAGCAGCAGGGATAGTGGTTCGATATTGGGAATGGGTAGGGTTAAAACCTATGCTAAAACGCATCCGATTAACACGGCCATCCGGAGTGTCTTCTGTCGAAGGGGACAGGGTTTTTGTGGCTTCTGAGCAGGATACTGGTGGTTGTGATAAATTAATCCGTGCCAGCTTCGACCCTGTTACCGGGCATATCCCTGATTATCATGAGCTTAGTAGTAGCATTAAGGCTGGCCATGTACTATGCCTGAAGGACTCTGAAGGTGTTGTTTGCGGGCTTTTGCGAGTATTGCTTCGTGCGGCATCGGTTGAGATTAGGCAGCTGGCTTTACGCGAAGATATGCGAGGGCGGGGTTTGTCTCGCAATTTACTGGATGCTTTTATTAAGAAATGGGGTGACCGTAAAAGTACCGTATGGATGAAAGATAGTTATGTGCCCGCTTTTAGAACATATGCAACGGCAGGTTTTACTGTGGATGGTTGGTGCTCTCATGTACTAACAACATAGTATACAATTTGAGTTGTTTTTTGGGGTAAAAGCTTATTAATATAATTGCAAAAGATAGGCATAGAGCCAAAAGGAGATAATAATGGAACAGTTACTAAAGATTTTAAAAGATACCTGTCCAGGGATAGATTTCGAAAACGAAACATCTATTGTTGACAATGAATTAATCGACTCACTGGATATAGTTACGATCGTATCCGAAATTATGGGAACATTTAATGTAGAGCTTAGCGTTGAAGATATAATTCCCGAGAATTTTAACTCAGCTCAGGCTATGATGGCCTTAATTGAGAGGTCGTAATAAGCTATGCCTTTTACATCCTTGACCTTTCTTGGTTTTGTTGCCGCTTCAGTTGTGGCTTATTACGTGGTGCCACAGCGGTTTAGGTGGATTGTGTTGCTAATCGCCAGCTATGTGTTTTACATGGCTGGTGGATTGGTTACAGTTTTCTATATACTTTTTACAACGGCAGTCACATATTTGGCTGGTCTTGCTTTAGGGCATTTGAATGGAAAACTGAAGGACTTGCCAAAAGATAGCCCTGACAGTACCCGATTAAAGAAATGGAAGAAGCGAGTATCTTTTGTTGCCTTATTTCTTTGTTTCGGGATACTGTTTGTACTTAGATATTGGGATTTTACAATTGTGGCTTTGTTTAGCTCGGATAGGCTTGTGCTTAATCTTATTATCCCTCTTGGGGTTTCTTTCTATATATTTCAGTCTGTTGGCTATGTTATTGATGTATATCGCGGAAAGCATCCACCGGAATGTAACCCGGCTAAATATGCGCTTTTTGTGTCTTTCTTCCCTCAGATTATTCAGGGTCCAATTGGACGGTTTCATCTACTCGCACCTCAGCTTACTGCTGGGGCTATATTAGATTTTGATAATATTAAGTATGGTATTCAGCTTGCTATGTGGGGATATTTTAAGAAGCTGGTAATTGCCGACCGGGCTGGTGTCGCTGTTAATGAGATATTTAATAGTATTGGTGTGCAGGGTGGTACGGTTACAGCTTTTGCTGTGTTTTTTTATTCTATACAGCTATACTGCGATTTCTCCGGAGGGATTGACATAACCCGAGGGGTTGCGAAGATGCTGGGGATAGAGATGTCTGAAAACTTCCGTCGGCCGCTTTTTGCCACCAGCTTGGCAGATTTTTGGCGTAGATGGCATATCACTCTTGGGGCTTGGCTCAAAGATTATTTATTTTTCTCTTTAGCACTTTCTAAGCCGATAGTCCGTATTGGGAAGTTTACGCGGCGTAGGGTAGGAGGGACGCTGGGGAAGATTATACCTACTTCTATATGTACATTTACTGTTTATTTTGCTATTGGGATATGGCATGGGGCTAGTTTTCGGTTTGTGGCTTTTGGGCTTTGGAATGGGATTATTATTACTTCATCTCTATTACTTGCTGGGTTCTATGGTAAAGTAAGAGAGCGGCTTGGGATCAATGATGATACTAAGTGGTGGTGGGTTTTCTCGGTTGTAAGGACTAGCTTTATTGTGTTTCTTGGGCGGTATATGACCCGTGCCCCTAGATTTATGTATAGCGTACGTATGCTTTGGCGTACCTTTACGGATTTTAGGCTTGGGGAATTGTTTGATGGTACACTTCTTGGCTTTGGGCTTAATGGAGTTGATATGATTATTATTGCCTTGGCTACCCTTTGTGTGGTTGGGCTGGAATTTTATCAGGAACGTGGCGGTAAAGTGCGGCTATCACTAGAGACGCGCAGCGTTATGTTTCAGGTCGCGGCTATTGTTGTGCCTCTATTAGCAATAGTTTTCCTGGGTATGTGGGGGCAGGTAGAGCAGTTTATTTATGGGCAGTTTTAAGGTTAGGTGAATTATGTCTTCTAAAAAGTGGCTTATTGCGTTTTTTGGCTCTGTTGTTTTAGTTCTTGGGCTTATGTTTTCATTCAATGCCCTTATCGACCCATTTGGGGTCTTTGGTGACCCTATTTTGGATTGGTATTCTTTTAATGCAACCAACAATCCTCGTGTTGCCAAGATTGCTTATATGGACCGTAACCATGAGCGGTTCGACTCTTTTATTATTGGCCCCTCAGGTGCCAGTGGCATCCCTGTGGATATGCTTAATGATCACTTCGATGCCAATTTCTTTAATATGTTTGTTTTTGGGGCAGATATGCTGGATACAGAGCAGATTGCCCGATATCTAATCGAGAATTTTACTGTGCGAAACTTAGTACTTAATGTTTACATCGATAGCAGCCTTGTCTTTGGTATGCAACACGAAAATATTAATCAACGTATGCATGTTAACGCCGCCGGCGGAAATCGCTTGGCGTTTTTTGGCAGGTATTTACTGCTACATCCCCAGTATTCTATAGATAAAATTGTGGCACATCAGCACAGAGGCTTCCTACCGGGGCCATATGATTGGTTTGATATGGAAACTGGGGCATACAACAAGCGAGGCCGTGCGGCTGAATCTATCGGGTGCCTTGAAGCATATTTGGAGGCGTATCCCATCTTTGCCAACTACCCGGGCGGCTCCCGTACTATGTCTGAAACATATAGTACCATCAGAAGCATCACTGCCATACGGGATTTAAGCGAAGCCGCCGGTGTAAATTTGCTGGTAATGTTCAGCCCTGTGTATCACGAGCACTTTGCCCGTTTTTCTCAGGATGCTGTGATTAACTTCTTTACAGAGCTTGCTAATGTTGTCCCATTTTGGGATTTTTCTATGAGTACCATCAGCTTTGATCCGCGATTTTTTTATGACGCAACCCATTTCCGCCATGCAGTGGGGGTAATGGCTCTTGGCCGGATATTTGGATGCGATGATATATTTATCCCTGATGATTTTGGTTTTTATGTAACGCCAGAAAACGTCGCGGAACATGCAGCAAGCCTTTTTTATGTAGAGCCAATGCCTCACGAATATTACACCACGCGTGTACCAATCCTCATGTATCATCATATCGACGAATATGCAGCCAATGCTATGATTGTAACCCCAGAAACCTTCGCCACTCAAATGCGTGCACTTTACGAAAACGGGTTTACAGCCGTTACCTTATGCCAATTAGTGGATTTTGTGGATCGTGGGATACCCTTACCTGAACGGCCGGTTGTGATTACTTTTGACGATGGATATCTTAGCGTATATGAGTATGCTTTCCCAATTCTTGCTCGTTATGGGCTGAACGCTACATCCTTTGTTATAGGCGAGGCCGTTGGCACAGACACATATAAAGATACAGGATTCCCTACTATTCCGAAATTTGATTTCGCTCAAGCTAGGGCTATGGCTGGGGTTATGTCTATACAAAGCCATAGTTATGACATGCATCAAGCGGTTGAACTTGAAGAAGGGCGCGCCAGAGAAAATATTCTACGCTGGCCAGATGAACAAGAAGAGGATTATATAACAATACTGCAAGCAGACCACATGCGTATTAGTGAGTATATTTATAGGGAAGTAGGGGAGCAGGTGTTCTCTATCGCCTTCCCTCATGGAATATACGACGAGTTAAGTCAGGCAGTTCTAATAGAGATGGGCGTACGAGTCACCCTTGGGGTGCGCCCGGGAACCAATACTATAATTATGGGGCTACCCCAGTCTTTACTTTCTCTTAACCGATTTACAATCACCAATGATACAAGCATAGATGAGTTATTGTTGATGTTAGAATAGGAGGAATTTTATGTTCGTTCACAGACAGCCGACTTTTAGGTCCCCACTTGTAGTATTCGGCATTGTTGCACTAGGTATTGGTACTTTTTTATTTTTGGGCGGGCTTATTGGCTTTGCTATTGCAAGGTCTGTAGGGGATGATGCTGGTAGAATTGCGGGCACGATATTGCTATTAACTTTGAGCGGACAAGGCGCTATATGGCTGGTGGTTGGCTTGATTGTACGCAGCAAAAATATTAAAGCTGAGAGATTGCTAGAATACCTTCGAGCATATGGCGACCATTTTCAAGCAGAAGAAGTAGTTATAGTTCCCAATCACGCTGTAAGGGTAAATAACTCTCCATCGGTTCGAGCCGAGTGTATCTACACCAACCAATCCGGCCAGCGCTGTCGGGTAAGGAGCCGCATGTTTATGTGGCATTTATGGGGGCAAGAAAGTGCACTTGGAGCTACGGTTTTTGTAGACAGACAAGACCCTAGCATCTATGCAGTGGAAATGTATTACAATCCTATGAACAATAGCCAGGTAGATATAGACTACACCTGATACAGATTCAAAATAAATTTATGTGCTTTTTACTTGGAATCCGTATGAAAATAAGAGTTTTAAAGAGTTGCCAAAACTGGCAACTTTTTTTATATAAAAAACACTTGACTATGACGCTAACGTAAGGGTTTATACTAATATCGAAAGGAAGGTTGCTCATGGAAAATTATCACGCAATACCAGAGGGCTATATGCGGATAGGAGAAATAGCAAAGAACGCAGATGTCACTGTTCGCACATTGCAATATTACGATAAGGAGGGTTTGCTTTCCCCATCAGGTGAAAGCGAAGGAGGATTCAGGCTTTACACAGACAAAGATATGGTAAAGCTATTACAGATTCTAATGATGAAGGAGCTGGGGTTTTCACTTAAAGACATAAAAAAAAGACAACCATCCATGGATACCTCCAAAGATGTAGTCAATGTTCTCACAGAGCAAGCCAATGTAATCCGTAAGAAAATAGAAATCCTATCAAAATCCCTAGAGTCACTAGAAGCATTAAAGGAAGAAGTCGCTCAAATGGACTCTGTAGATTACAGAAGATACGCATCTATATTAGTTAGTCTCCAACAAAAGAATGTAAACTACTGGATGATTAAATATTTAGACGATGATCTCCTGGAAATGCTGGCAGAAAGCATGTCAACTGAGGAAGCGGCAAAAATAGCAGATGCAACAAGCCGCTTCTACGACGAAGCATACAATTTAGACAAAAATGGGATACTTCCCGAAAGCCAAAAGGGGCAAGAGCTTGCCAAAGGATTTTGGGAGTTGCTTATGGAAATTACGAAAGGCGACTTCCGGCTTCTGCAAAAGCTAAACGAGCACATGGATAAACTAGAAAAAGCCGCCGCTAATCAAAGTGAAAGCTACAAGATAGCAAGTAATTTCATTAAATCGGCGGTAGGGTTTTACATGAATCAGCATAATCAGCATACGAAAACCAAGAAGGAGATGAATAAATGATTAGCGCAAGTATGAAAAATGCAAGTAAATCTTTCGGCGATAACAAGGTACTAAAAGACGTAACATTCGAAACCCATGAGGGTGAAATATTTGGAATGTTAGGGCCTTCTGGCGCAGGCAAGACCACAATTATCAATATCTTGACGAAGCAATTCGATGTAGACAGTGGTGAGTGTTATGTAAGCGTTGGAAGCAATGAAATAGGACTTATGCTGGAGAATGACGGCCTTTTCACTCGCCTTACTGCACTGGATAATCTAATTGTATTTGAAGATATTTATGGAATCCCTCGGGCTCGCACATTGAAAGCCTTGGAAAGAGTTGGCCTACAGGATGCAAAAAAGACCGTTGTAGATAAACTTTCCAAAGGGATGCGCCAGAGATTAGTTTTAGCCCGAGCAATTTTGCATAATCCAAAGGTTCTCTTTCTAGACGAACCCACAAGCGCCCTTGACCCAATGACGGCGCGTGGCATCCACAGGTTAATACGAGATTTACGCGACGGCGGCAGTACAGTTTTCCTAACCACTCACAATATGGAAGAAGCAACACATCTATGTGACAGGGTAGTAATGCTTCATAAAGGAACCATTATAGAGCAAGGCTCACCCAAAGATATTTGCGAGCGCCATAACGCAGTAAAAACCGTAATGGACTTAGAATCCGTATTCGTTAAGCTGACAGGAGGAGGATTGGAATGAGAAATACAAAGGCCGTTTTCAAAAAGCAGTTAAAGGGTACAATTCAAAACCCAGAAATATTAATACAATTTATGATATATCCCCTTATGGCATTTTTAATGTCAATGTTTATGGATGTTGAGGGCATGACGGAGGGAATGATTGAATATGTTCCCCATATGGTTGAGGCAATGCTAGCTAATATGCCCAACTTGGTAACAATGATGGCTGCAATGTTTGCAGGGATGGCATTAATTCCCGCTGTTGCCGGCATTATCGCAGAAGACATCGAAAAGAAAAGTCTGCGTTTTCTTGTTATGGCAGGAGTGAAACCACCAGCATACTTAATTGGTGTTGGCAGTGTAATATTCATTGTCAGTATCCTCACCTCCATAGCTTTTGCCTTTGTAGGAGAGTTTAGGGGAATGGATTTCCTTATTTTTGTAGGCACAATGATGTCTGGGGTGGCTGCGTCAATCGTTTTAGGTGCAACCATCGGAATCCTTACAAAAAACCAACAATCAGCGACCGCGCTATCTATGCCTATAGCACTTGTTCTAGGCTTCGGCCCAATGATGGCACAGTTTAATGATAGAGTGGCACGTGTTCTCCATATCTTTTATAGCCAGCATATTAATATCGTTGTAGATTATTTAACCGTGGGAGCAGCAACCCCTCTATGGCAATCCTTTGCAATAATGTGGGCGAATGTGGCTGTTTTAAGCATTTTATTTGCAGTGGTTTATGCGAAAAAGGGATTAAAGGGTTAGATAAAATAAAAGCTTAAAATAATAAACGCCTGATTTCCGATATCCAGAAATCAGGCGTTTAAATATTTGCTAGTATCTAATCCAGCATCTTTTTAAGTGCTGACCGTGCACGGCTTAGGCGAGACTTAACGGTTCCAAGTGTAAGGCCAAGAGCTTCAGCCAATTCTTCATAACTAAGCCCTTGCATATCCCTAAGTATTAACACCATTCGATGGTCATCAGGCAACTTTTCAATCGCACTAAGTATTTCCCTGGCTCGCTCATTAGCAATGGCACTTTCCTCTGCTGATGGCAGAGTTGGAGAGCTTGATATTACATCATCTGTAAGCTCATCTGCAACAATACGCCGCTTTCTTACTATATCAAGGCAAGTATTGGCAGTTACTGTACATATCCAGGCCTTTAGCGTCCCATCTTCCCGTATTACGACATTGGGGAGGCCTTTATAAACCCGTATTACCGCATCCTGTGTAGCATCAAGGGCATCTTCCGGGTTTGTGAAGTATCTACGTGCTATATGATGTATTAATCTTTCGTACCGCAAAAGAATTTGCTCAAAAGCATCGCAATACCCCTCGACCCTTTCCAGCTTTGCGGCTGCCAATAAGTTAGCATCCGTTTCGCGCATATAAGTAATCCTTTTTAGTATTCGCGTAGCCTTTATACGGCTGCGCTCATAGGGTTTAAATCGCCCTTTACAGCTATACAGTTAAAAAGTGTCCGTCACTTTTCTAAGCTCTAAGTAAATAAACCCAGAATGTCGGTCCCATATTTTGACACCTAGCCAATGGCTAGGTGGGTGTCCGCATCTAGACGTCCGCCTTCCGCCAAATTCGCGGCACGGCGTAGGCACTAGTATCTTGGACTCCCGATTTGCGTCTGTAGGTTCAAAATAATAGGTTATCGAGCATCCCAGGCTCTATATAATGTATTATAGCTACCAAAATAAAAGACTGCAAGCAAAAATTATTGCCAGTATAAAACTTGACGCACTCTTTCATCTTAAAACAGGAATTGTTATTAGTAATTATTTTCATTTACGCCTATTTATGTTATAATCGGGTATAATAAATTAAATAAAAGAAGTAGGAGGATTCACATGTCAGTTATAACTATCACAAATGAAAATTTTCAAGCTGAGGTAACCAACGCCTCAAAGCCCATATTAATAGATTTTTGGGCTGAGTGGTGTGGGCCGTGCCGCATGATTGGCCCAATTATTGACGAGCTAGCTATGGAGCAAGACGCAGTAAGGGTAGGGAAGGTAAATGTAAATGACGCCCCAGAGCTAGCCGCCCAATTTGGGGTTATGAGTATACCACTAGTGGTACTAGTAAAAGATGGAGAAGTAATAGCACAAGCCGAGGGCTTTAGACCTAACCAAAAAGAAGTCCTTTTGGATATGATGGCACCATACATGAATGAATAGAGTAGGGGGCAGCTATGTCAATAACAGTTGGAAACAAAGGAACCGCAGCCACAATTGTAAGTGAAAAAAACACCGCAAAGGCAGTAGGTAGCGGCAACTTAGATGTATTTGCTACCCCAATGATGATAGCACTGATGGAAGAAGCCGCCTGCAATTGTATAATAAACAGCCTAGAGCAAGGGCAATCCTCTGTAGGAACAGAAGTAAATATGACCCATACAGCTGCAAGCCCCATTGGGGCTAACATAACCGCTATCGCTGCTGTAACCGAGGTAGATAATCGCAAGATAGTATTTGATGTTATTGCAAAAGAAGGGGATAAAGAAATAGGTAAGGGGAGCCATACCCGATTCCTTATTGATGTTGAAAGATTTATGAGTAAGCTAAAATAATATTTCCCAGGAAAGTAAAAGCACCAGCCAATGATTTACTCAAAGGCTGGTGCTTTTTAAAATCGAATGTCCATAACCTTTCCAGTGTGCATCCCAATAATTGAGCACATGGAATATTAATCTTTCTTTTCTTTATCAGTCCTGGCTGTCGCCGAATTCGGCTCGCTCATCATAACCGCTTCTCATTAAACTCCAGTCCCTCAAAACCCCGCAACTTTTGCGAATAGTTGACCACGATCCAAGGTCAACTATTCGCAAAAGTTGTCTTTTGCGAATAGTTGAGATGTGTAATATAATATATTCTTCTCCTTCCCTACAGCCGTTTCACCATTCTATAAAATGCCACAGGCTTAGTTATATGCTCCGCTACAACAAACCCATGACGTTTATAAAACCGTATACCGCCTTCATTATCTACATCTACAATCAAAGAACATTTCTCAAACCCTAAGTTCTGTGCCAACTCACATGCAAAACCTAAAAACTGCGTCCCAATACTAAACCCGCGATATTCAGAAAGCACAGCTAATGTCCCAACATAAAATTCATCAGGATAAGCCTCTACCTGGCTTGAAAAATGTCTTAATAATCTTAACTGAGACATCAAATGCTTCAAAAATGGCAGTCTTCCTATTTTTATCAGCTGCCACACCGTAGGCATTAATGTTTTATCTGTCATTTCTCCTGGAAAACATGTCATCAAACCCACAGGCTTTCCTTCAATCATTGCCATATGCGAATATTCATAACTAAAACGATTCCTTTTCCTGGTCCATAACTGACTTAAATACCCCAAAGCCTTCTCTTTACTTGTTGTTCCAAATAGCTCACTTACAGAGCTGCCTAGCGCTGCAATGCTTAGCTCTGCCGCGACTTCCGAATTGTCAGAAGTGGCTTTCTTTATTATTGCTGCTGTATTTTCCATACTTATTTCAGTCCCCTACCCTTTGGCAAATATTGTTTACACGCTTTGAGTATTAATGAAGTGCAATATCTTTTCTATAACCTCAGACTTAATAATATCCGCATGCAGGCAATGATACGCCCCTGGATATTCTACCATCTCTACATTTTTATTGGCTCGACTTCCAAACTCACGGATAGCATCCGGGCATACAATTTTATCTTCTCCAGGACATAGTAAAAGAGTGGGAACCGATATTTTTGCCGCATTTGTAATGGCATACTCACCTGCCTTTACTACTTGGGCGTACATTCTCAGCGACATCCGGGTATGGTAAATACCGTCTGTTCGTCGGCTATGATTTACTTCTGGGTCTCTAGAAATATGGTCGATATTTACTTTTGCATCAATGGCTATCTTCTCACTGAGCCTCCCGAGGAGTCCAGCTACTGCCGTAGCAAATTTAGGCAGAGGTTTACATAAGCGTAACCATGGAGCTTCTAATATAAGCTTCTCGCTCCCTCCATACCTAATGAGATAGTTTGCAGCTATATTGCCGCCCATACTATGCCCGTAAAGTATCACAGGAAGGTCAGGATACCAATGATTAATTTGATTGCTAACAGTCTTTATATCTTCAATAAAATAATCATAACCCGGCACTACTCCCCTAGCCTTCCGCCTCTGTCTTTGGAGCAAATCAGACATTTCCCCGAACCCACGCTGATCGTGGATTACGCAGGTATATCCATTTTGAGACAGAAATGTTGCTACGTCTATATAATGAATCAGGCCTTCTCCAAAGCCATGGATAATTTGCACAATCCCCCTAGGCTTGATGGCTTCAAACCTAGCGACTCTAATTTTTACACCATCATGTGCTTTTGCTGAATCATATTTCATGGATTCACGCCCTTTCGTGTATGCAGTTTACACTTTTATGGTATAATCCGCAAAATAAAATCCCCAGGAGGCACCAATGAAAACCTATTATATTACCACCCCTATTTACTATCTAAACGCCGACCCACATATAGGCCATACTTATACAACCGTTGCCGCAGATGTTATGGCCCGCTATAAAAAAGCCCAAGGCTACGATGTGAAATTTCTTACCGGAGCGGACGAGCACGGTCAAAAAGTAGAACAAGCCGCCATGGCTGCCGGGGTGTCCCCTCAAGCCTTTGTTGACAATCTAGTAGATGTATCCAAAAACGTATGGCAGCTAATGAATTGCGATTACGACTTCTACCAGCGCACAACAGACCCAAGCCATGTAGCCACAGTAAAGAAAATCTTCAAAAAACTATTCGACCAAGGAGATATATATAAAGGAAGCTATGAAGGGCTGTACTGCACCCCTTGTGAGTCCTTTTTTACAAAAATTCAACTGGAAGGCGGCAACTGCCCCGACTGTGGCCGCCCTGTGCATACGATAAGCGAAGAAGCCTACTTCTTCCGCATGAACAAATACCAAGACGCATTGGTGAAGCACTACAAAGATAATCCAGAATTTCTAATGCCGCTATCCCGCCGAAATGAGATGTTAAATAACTTCATTAAGCCCGGCTTGGAAGATTTATGCGTATCCCGAACATCTTTTACCTGGGGTGTACCTGTGGATTTTGACCCTGGTCATGTAATCTATGTATGGATTGATGCCTTGCCCAACTATATAACAGCACTCGGGTATCTTTCTGATGATGATTCCCAGTATAAAAAATATTGGCCAGCAGATTTGCATCTTATGGCTAAAGAAATCGTACGTTTTCACGCAGTTATTTGGCCTTGTATATTAATGGCCTTGGGAGAGCCTCTACCAAAGCAGGTATTCGCCCATGGATGGCTGCAATATGACGGCAAAAAAATGGGTAAATCTTTAGGCAATGCCATTGACCCCAAATCTTTAGTAGATGAATACGGTGTTGACGCTATCCGCTACTTCCTGCTTAGGGAGTTTACATTTGGCCCAGACGGAAACTTTACGCCTACAGCGCTTGTAAATCGATACAATGCAGATTTAGCCAATGATTTAGGCAACTTACTATCCCGTACAGTAGGCATGGTGGATAAATATTTCGGTGGAACTCTACCAGAACTCCCCCCCTCACCTACTCCCTTTGACAACGAGTTAACAGCTATGGCTATAGAAATGATATCTAAAGTAGAAGACCGCATGGATAAACTGGCCTTTTCCGAAGCCCTAAACGAAATCTGGAATGTAGTACGCCGAGCCAATAAATATATAGATGAAACCGCCCCATGGTCACTGGCAAAAGACGAATCTAAGAAAGCCGAGTTAGCCACCGTGCTATACAGCCTAGCCGAAATCCTACGTATCGTAGCCATTGCAATAGACCCGGTAATGCCCAACACGCCAGAAATCATCTACAGCCATCTATCAATAACCAACCCAGCCATAATGATGTGGGAAAGCGCAAAAACATTCGGTCTTCTGCCACGTGAAATAAAAGTGCAAAAAGGCACTAATGCATTCCCTCGCAAAGATAAGATTTAACCAAGATAAAATACGACTTTGGCTTATTCAAAGGCCAAAAAAGGGTTTGTTCCTATCATCAAAACTAAGAAAGTAATTTATTAGGAGAACATTATGCAGCTTAGTATTATAGATACCCATGCCCACTACGACCATAAACAGTTTGACAATGACCGCGAGGAATTGCTTGGTTCTATGGCTGAACATAGCGTAGGGGCTATTATCAACGTTGGATGGAGCTTACAATCATCCAAAGCGTCTATTGCTTTAGCGGAGGAATATCCCTTTGTGTACGCAACTGTAGGGGTGCATCCCCATGATGTAAAATCCCTGTCAGATAAAGAACTGCACAAACTTGAAACACTGTGTTCTCATAAAAAAGTAGTTGCATATGGGGAAATAGGTCTGGATTTTTTTCACAATTTTTCTCCACCTGATGTCCAGCGACATTGGTTTAAAGAGCAGTTGGATTTGGTAACGTCACTTAACTTACCTGTTGTAATCCACTCCCGAGATGCCGATAACGAAACTTTTGCCATGATTGAAAAATCCCCCATTAGAAAGGGTGTAGTACACAGCTTTTCTGGTGACGTGGCATTGGCATTTGCGTATACCAGCTTGGGATTTCATCTTGGGATTGGTGGTGTTGTAACATACGATAAAACAAAGCGCCTATCTAATGTGGTTGATGCTACGCCATTGGACAAAATATTACTGGAGACTGATTGCCCATACCTTACTCCTGTACCATTTCGAGGCAAGCGAAATAATTCTAGTTATTTGACTTATGTCGCGTCTACTATTGCTGGGATTAAAGGGATTTCGCCTGAAGAGGTATGTATCAAAACTTCTGAAAATGCAGGAAATCTTTTTGGAATTTGAGAGGAACAGTAAAAAAGCCCCCGAAAGTGATTGATAACTTTCGGGGGCATAGTGCGAGTGAATGTTTTATTACAACGCTGTAATGGGTTTTACTCGCTTCTTAACGCTTCAACTGCATCTTTGTTTGCTGCCATTTTGGAAGGTATCCAACCGCCAAGTATTGTCAATGTAACACTTAAAGTTAGTAATACAAGAGCGTGAAGTATTTGCAAATTTGCTACATTCGACATCTCTGTCATGCGGTATATGACACTGTTTATCGGTATTGTTGCAAGCATGGCAATTACGATACCAAGTGTCCCCGAAAACGCCCCTATTATGAATGTTTCGGCATTAAACACACGGGTAATATCTTTCTTTCTTGCGCCAAGAGCCTTTAATATGCCGATTTCCTTTGTGCGTTCAAGCACAGAAATATAGGTTATAATGGCAATCATAATAAAGCTAACCACAAGTGACGTTGCGGCAAAAGCTATAAGCACTAAGGTAATACCGTCAATAATGCCGCCAACCATACCCACAACCATATCGGCAAGGTCGGTATAAAGAATCATATCTTCATCTGTTCTGCCTGCATTAAACTCGTCAAGAAGGTTTACCACAACTTCCTTTTCGCTGAATCCTTGCGGATAAATCATCATCATCATAGGATGAGCATTTCCACCGAGAAAGGAGAGTAATGTATTTTTTGCTTCTTCTGTCAAAGGTTCTCTTGACATTACATTAAAATCGGATTCTCGCTGGGCTTCGACGATTCTTGAATCCTTGGCCATGTTTATAATCATTGTTGAAAGGTCATCGCTGTATGCAATACCCGGCGACAACATAGCAAGGCTAACATCGGGTTTCTGCCGAACTATACCAACTATCGTTAAGGTTACGTTATTTGAGCTGTTGTACATATTTTCAAAATCTCTGTTAGGTACAAACGTCCCAAGCTCTGTTTCGATATAATAGTCATCGTTGCCGATTAACTGAAATCCAACGCCGATAATATCGTTAAAATCGATTGCGTTCAGATTTTCGGTTGAAAACCCTAATGCGTTCAACGTGTTAAAGTCAATTCTGTGTTGGTTGTCAACAACAAGCACTAACTCCGTAGGATTTTGGGGGAGTGCGCCAGCCAGTAAATCATAATTCCGCTCAATGAAATTGCCTTGTGACATGTCAAGCATAGTCGGGTATGATGAAATTCCAAGATTGCTCATGCCCCCCATAGCACCGTAACCATTTCCACCACCGCCGCTAAACGTAACTGGTATGATGTTCCCATCAACATTGCGCAAGAGATTCATGTTTACAATACGAGTAAATCCTATGCTACTTACATATTGAGGGTCAATATTGCTTACGAAATCAATAAATTCATCAGTAATAACATTATGATGTACTGTTCTGTTCAACCCAGGGTCATGGGGGAAAACCGTCTGTGCATCGGGGAAAAGGGTTTCTTCGGATATCTGGGATGCGCTTCTTATCGCATCACGGTCAACTTCAGTAGTAGATTGCGTGACGATTATCGGAAATTCCGCAAGAGTATCAGCCTGAAACTCGTCTATTTGGTCTTGGAAGCCCGTTGAAAGGGATAATATGAGAGCAATACCGATAATACCTATGCTTGATGCAAATGCAGTTAAAATTGTGCGGCCTTTTTTTGTCCGTATGTTGTTAAACGATAAGCTTAGTGCTGTAACAAAATTCATGCTTGTTTTCTTCAAGCTGAAGCTGTCCGGCTTCGGGCGTTCTTCATGGGGATGTGTATCGTCTATGATTTTGCCATCTTGAAAACGAACAGTCCTGTCAGCATATTCGGCAGCTAAATCGGGGTTGTGCGTAACCATGATAACTAGCTTATCTTTTGCTATATCCTTGATTAACTCCATGATATGAATGCCTGTAGCCGTATCAAGTGCGCCCGTGGGTTCATCACATAAGAGTATTTCAGGGTCGTTTACAAGTGCCCTGGCTATTGCCACTCTTTGCATTTGCCCGCCGGATAATTGATTGGGCTTTTTATGCAAGTGGTCTTTTAGCCCTACACGTTCTAAAACTTCAATAGCCCTCTTGCGGCGTTCGCCTTTTGATACGCCGGATAATGTCATTCCCAATTCCACATTGGAAACAATACTTAAATGCGTTATTAGATTGTAACTTTGGAATACAAAGCCGATGGAATTGTTTCGATAAGCATCCCAATCCTTGTCTGTAAATTGCTTCGTGCTTTTTCCTTTTATAATAAGATCACCGTCATCATAACGATCAAGGCCGCCGATAATATTTAGGCAAGTAGTTTTACCTGAACCGCTTGCTCCCAAAATGGCGACAAACTCTTTTTGACGGAACGCTAAGCCAATACCATCGAGAGCTGTTGTTTCAATTTCACCTATCTTGTAGGTCTTTTTGATGTTTTTGAGTTCTAACATAGATTTCTTCCTCCCTGGATGCATGGGCGAGCAGTTCGCCGTTAGGCGTACTACCAGCCCAAATTTGTTTTGTTGTTCTTGAGTATGGCGTTATTCTAATACTGTTAAATGAACCGAATATGAAGCTACAGTTCATATTCAGTTCATGTAGAAAACGTAACATTCTTTATATAGTTGGATGGGAGGATTGGACATATGTTTAATATTCTTGTAGTTGAGGACGATAGAAATATCCGTAAACTCATGCAAACAGTACTCCACCAAAACGGATATACTACACTCTGCGCTTCTGATGGAAGAGAAGCACTTGAAATATTTGACAGTGAGCATGTAGACCTTATGATATGCGATATAATGATGCCCAACATGGATGGGTATGAATTAACAGAATCATTGCGTTTGTCAAGTTTTAATTTGCCCGTGTTGATGGTAACAGCAAAGGAAAGTTTTGCCGACAAGCAAAAAGGGTTTCTTGTGGGTACAGACGATTATATGGTTAAGCCCATTGATGTAAACGAAATGGTACTCCGAGTACAGGCATTATTGCGCCGTTCCAAAATTGTCAACGAACGCAAACTTGCACTAGGAGAAGTAAATCTCAATTATGATTCCCTTACGGTTTCACGGGAAAATGATAAGCACAATCTTCCACAAAAAGAATTTTACTTGCTTTATAAATTATTGTCCTATCCTGATATTATTTTTACACGATTACAACTAATGGACGAGATATGGGGAATGGAGAGTGAGTCAGACGACAGAACAGTTGATGTGCATATCAAAAGATTAAGAGAACGATTTAATGAGTACCCCGAATTTGAAATTGTCACAGTAAGGGGTGTTGGGTATAAGGCGGAGATTAAAAATGAGATGTAAAAGCCTAAAAAGAAAAAGTTTGACAAGACGATTACTAATAACTATCTGCATCATAATGGCAATTTCGTCTTTTCTTGCGGTTGTCGTTGTGTCCAATATCTTACCTTTTTCATCTTATGTGTATGAAAATATTAGTTCAGAGATAAGAAATGACGTAGTGAATTTTTTTAGAATTTATAATTTCATTGCGATTTTGATTGCTTTTATTCTAAGTTCAATTTTTATTACACTTAATATAAACAGGATATTAAAGCCCGTAAGTGCCTTAACAGACGGAACAAAAAAAGTAGCGCAAGGCGATTTTAATGTTGTGCTGGATGTAGATATTAACAGGCATGATGAACTTAGAGATTTAACCGACAGCTTTAATAAAATGGCCCGGGAGTTATCGCTGATCAGTATGCTAAGCAATGATTTCACAAACAATGTTTCACATGAATTTAAGACACCCATCTCGTCAATACAGGGTTTTGCAACGGTACTGCTCGGAACAAACCTTACCGATGAACAAAGAGAATATGCTGAAATTATCGCTTACGAATCAGCACGACTAACAAAACTTACAACAAACATACTAAGGATTACGAAACTTGAAAATCAAGTGATTATTACAGACAAGACTGATTTTTATATTGACGAACAAATCCGGCATTCCTATGTGCTTCTACAAAAGGATTTGGCTGAAAAGAAAATAGAAATTGATTTTGAATTATCCCAGACAAAGTACAATGGTAGCCCCGAACTTGTCCAGCAAATTTGGCACAATCTCTTGAGCAACGCCATTAAGTTTACAAACGAAAATGGGAAAATAAATATAGGCTGTCATATTAAAAACGGGAAAGCTGTTGTTTCTGTTAAAGACAACGGAATCGGAATGGATAAGACCACAAGAACCCATATATTCGATAAATTCTTTCAAGGAGATAGATCACATTCTGGACATGGAAATGGATTGGGGCTTTCCCTTGTATATCGAATAGTCGAACTTTGTGGCGGTACGATTGATATTAGAAGTGAACTTAGCAAAGGCTCTGAGTTTATAATATATCTGCCCCTATCAACTGGAAATAACGTGTAAAATCACATCTCAAGCACCACAGTAAACGGCCCATCATTAACAAGCCCAACCTCCATAGAAGCTCCAAAACTACCACAGGCTACTTTAACAAAGTGCGGCTTTGCTGCTTCTACAAAATACTCATAAAGTGTCTGAGCTCTATCCGGGGGTGCCGCATCAGCGAAACTAGGCCGATTACCCTTTGTGCAATCAGCATACAGTGTAAACTGTGAAACCACCAGCAATTCCCCATTAATATCAACAATGCTGCGGTTAGTCTTTCCTCCATGATCAGGAAAGAGCCGCAGCTTTTTTATTTTTTCAATCATTTTATCCGCTATTGCCTCATCATCCTCTGCCCCAATTCCTAAAAGAGCAACATACCCTCGATCAATCTCGCCAACTACCTCCCCTTCTACTTTCACAGATGCGATGCTGACCCTCTGTAGTACAACTTTCATAGCAATAACCCTCCAAATTCAAATATTAAGCAAATGTTAACAAACTACCTTGTAATTTTAAGCTGCAAATGTTAATATCAGGCAACCATGTGACAATAATGTGCAATTAAAATAGGAGCGACAATATATGATACTTTACTACACCCGTAGCCAAAAAACAAAGGTATTCGCTGAGGCTTTGGCAGAAATTACAGGTATGCCTCTCTATGAGTTCCAGTCAAAGCTTAAACAAATGAGCGATATAAAGTTCCTATTTAAAGCTATAGGGATGGTTTTTTCTGGCAAAGGATTTGCTGTTTCCAATATGCCTGACGCAGTACCAGAAGAAATATATGTCTGTGGCCCTATATGGGGAGGCCGTCTTGTTGGGCCCCCGAGATACTTCCTTGAGAATATGGATCTCAAAAATACAAAAATTAACCTCCTTATGACTGCCCAAACCCCAGTAGAGAAGTACCGCACCAGGGCACTTGAAAGCCTTGGCCAAATTAAATGCATACCTGGTGAGGCCTATCTTTTTGCGACAGGAAAAGAAAATAATATGCCTGAGATGGAAATTGCAGTGGAGCATCTTCGCGAGATGCTTCCAAGTGAAAAGGTATAAATGAAAAGTATTACAGTAGCAATCCATACCCTAGGATGCAAGGTCAATCAATGTGAGACAGATGCCCTTCTAACAAGGTTAAAAGAGACTGGGTATTCTGTTTGCGACTTCCATAGTAAAGCCGATATATATATTATTAATACTTGTACCGTCACTCACACAGGTGATAAAAAATCTCTGCAAATGATACGCCGCGCACGCAGACAAAACCCAGAGGCTTTTGTAGCCGTATGCGGCTGTATGGCTCGTAGCCAGGTAGACAGCGCAGATAAAATAAACATTGCCGGGGCAGACTTCATATTTGATACACGTAAGCCAGAAGAGTTGCTGGCAAAACTTAAGGCAATATTTCCTGGGCAATATTTCTCGCATACCCCTGAAATCACAGACAATTTAAAGGAGCGGACACGCGCATTTATAAAAATACAAGACGGCTGTGATAGATTTTGCTCATATTGTATAGTTCCCTATGTACGGGGGCAGTTGACAAGCCGTTCACCTACTGAAATATTGGCAGAAGCCCAGGCGATTGCAAAACGCGGAATACAAGAAATTGTCCTAACGGGTATACAAGTGGCCGCCTATGGTTATGATACGGGCAATGGATACATTAGCCTACCAGGACTAATCAGAAGCCTAGCGTATATACCAAAGCGCCTTCGCCTTAGCAGCATAGAACCAATGGCTGTGACGGAGGACTTTCTACTGGCAACAGAGGAAATCCCTACACTCTGTGATCACTTTCATCTATCTTTGCAAAGTGGCTCGGATAAAATATTATCTCGTATGAATCGGCGTTACACCCAGGCTGACTATGCAAAAGTCGTAAACAAGCTTAGATCCATACGCCCAACGATGGCTCTGACAACAGATATAATAGTAGGATTTCCCGGTGAGACTGAAGTGGATTTTCAAGATACATTGAAATTTATCAAAGAAATCGGTTTTGCCCAGATACACATATTCGAATATTCCCCAAGACAAGGCACCCCTGCGGCAGATTTCCCAGACCAAGTCCCCAGTCAAATAAAAACATCAAGGGGCAAGGAAATGAGGGCTTTAGCCACAGAACTACAGCATCAATTCTTAAGTGCTCAAATAGGCACAGTAGCAAGCGTATTATTCGAAACAAAAAATAAAAATACATCAAAAGAAACATGGCAAGGTCATTCAACTAACTACAGCACAGTGCAAGTGCAAGGCACAAATCTAGCCAACACCATCCACGATGTACGTATCACAGGCACGGCAGAAAACACATTAATTGGCGAGTTAGTAGCAACTTAAGCAACCCAAAATCGTGCAGCTGCACGATTTTATATCAAAGTTTTGATCAAACTTTTTCAAAAGTTTGTGGGGTAGCGGGGCAAAGCTCCGCGGTTTTAAAAGCAAAAGGAGGCAACTAAATGAACACTCAAAAATTTGACTCAGCCCAAGTACGGGCAGCCAACCACGAAGCCAAAGAAGTACTGGAAACCGTATACAAAGCCCTACACAAAAAAGGCTATAACCCAATGACTCAAATCGTAGGGTACATTCTTTCTGGTGATCCTACATACATCACCAGTTCTGATAATGCCCGCGGAATAATCGGCAGGCTGGAAAGAGATGAACTGCTAGAGGAACTGGTTCGCGACTTTTTGCGTGATGTAATTGACTAATACCAATAAAACCCGCTATTTAGGCCTGGACTATGGAGACAAAACCATTGGGGTCGCTTTAGGTTGCCCCGATAGTCGTGTAGCCACAGGTTTCACCACCCTCTTCAGAGATCAGGAAGTAGCATTAAAAGAAAGTGTTAATCAACTCAGAGAAATAATAAGGGAATATAATATTTCCCATATCGTTCTGGGCCTCCCAATTAATATGGATGGCACTAAAACCCACCGCGCTGAAAAAACCCTAGCCTTCAAAGAAAAACTTCATCGCAACTTCAAATCCAAGGAAATAATTCTCTGGGACGAAAGACTAAGTACCCAAGCCGTAAAACGTGCCTTTTATTCTGATTCACAAAAAAACACAAAAAAACAAAAAGAAACCTACCGCGCCCACGTAGATGAAATGGCAGCGGTGTATATACTACAAGGATTTCTAAATAAACAATCGGAGGAAATTATGGACAATGAACAAAACATGCCCCATGACAACATGGAGGAATTGGAGCACATGAGTGAAGTCATAATAGTCACAGACGATGACGGAAACGACTTTCAACTACATGTACTGGCATCAAAAGATGTAGAAGATTGCACATACCTACTATGTGCAATAGCAGAAGACGAGGACGATACATCAGAAGTAATACATCTAAAATGTATCCCTAATCCAGACTCAGATGACGAGGATGAAATGTCCCTGGAAACAGTAGATGAAGACCATCCAGATTTGGAACTGGTAATGGAACTCTTTAAGAATGATTATGAAGAGCTGGGTATTATTGTAGACGAGGGGGATTCACCTCTTGCCTAGAAAAAACAAGCTAAAAGTATTTTCCCTTGGGGGATTAGGCGAAATCGGGAAAAACATGACCGTAATGGAATACGGTAACGATATAATTATTATCGATTGTGGAGTAGCATTTCCACAAGATGAAATGCTAGGTATCGACCTGGTAATCCCAGATTTCAGCTACCTAGTACAAAATCAGAGTAAGATTCGAGGCATATTCTTAACCCATGCCCATGAAGATCATATTGGCACAGTCCCCTACTTCCTAAAGGAAGTTAACACAAAAATATACGGAACCCGCCTTACTCTAGGTCTAGTAGGCAATAAGTTACGTGAACACGGTATACTGGCCGACACAGAAATGATAGTCCTTTCTCCTGGCGAAACCACGACTGCCGGGTGCTTTAAAATTGAATTTATTCGAATCACCCACTCTATAGCCGATTCCGTAGCTATTTCTGTTGAAACCCCTGTTGGCGTTGTAATACATTCAGGTGATTTTAAAATCGACTACACCCCCATCCAAGGGGAAACCATTGATCTGCAACGCTTTGCAGCCCTTGGAAAAAAAGGCGTAAAGCTCTTCCTATGCGAAAGCACTAATGTCCTTGCAAAAGGCTATACAATGAGCGAACGCACCATTGGTAAAATCTTTGAAAAAGTTTTTGAAGATTCCCCAAAGGAAAGACTAATGGTAGCTTTATTTTCATCTAATATAGATCGTATCCAGCAACTTTTGAATTCAGCCGCTCAGCATAAACGCAAAGTATTATTTATGGGGCGCAGCATGGTCAACGCCGTAAAAACTGCAACCGAACTTGGATATTTAGATGTACCCGACGGTCTTATTATAGATGTATCCATGATGAGGCATTACACCCCTAATCAACTAGTGATTATAACCACTGGCTCTCAAGGGGAACCCATGGCTGCCCTTTCTAGAATGGCAGCTGGTGATCATAGGCAAATAGAAATCGTTCCAGGGGACAAAGTAATAATCAGTGCCTCCCCTATCCCAGGCAATGAAAAACTTATTTCCCGGGTAATAAACGACTTACTAAAACTAGGCGCAGAAGTGCTATACGAAGGCTTGATGGACGTACACGTCTCCGGCCATGCTAAGCAAGAAGAACTAAAACTCATGCATGCCCTAATAAAACCCCAATACCTGATGCCGGTTCATGGTGAGTTTAGACATCTAAAACACCATAAAGACCTCGCAATTGAAATGGGTATGCCAAAAGAAAACATCTTCGTAATGGATATAGGTGAAGTGCTGGAAATTTCATCAAAGGACGCAAAAATAAACGGCACCGTGCCCTCCGGTCAGCTACTGGTAGACGGCCTCGGAGTCGGGGATGTAGGAAATGTAGTATTAAGAGACCGCAAACACCTATCTGAAGACGGTCTGATAATTGCTGCTGTAGGTGTCACAATGATAGACGGTATCTGCCAAATTATTTCCGGCCCAGATATTATTTCCCGTGGGTTTGTATTTGTAAGAGAATCCGATGACTTATTGCTGGATGCCAAAAGCGTAGTACAAGAAACTCTTTTCGAGATGGAGCAAAAAAACACCACCGATAGGCAATTCATTAAAAACAGAATCCGCGACGACCTCAAAGAGTTCATCTGGCAACGAACAAAACGCAATCCTATGATTTTTCCAGTATTGGTAGAGGTATAAGACGGCAAATCATAAAAAGCTGTATCAGATCCATTCAGAGGATTTGATACAGCTTTTATTTTTAAACATTCATACTGTCATATTTTATGTATTATACTAATTTTGCCAAGTAAAACAACTGATAGAATAACTTATACTTTTAAGGGTACTTCAAATATGAAGTACCCTTAAAAAATGTTCAACTGTCCTATTTGCAAATACGGCTTTATGCGCATGTATATAAACCATATATCCATTACACGCTAATTACAGTTAGCATGAATAATAACGCAGTAACTACTTATAATATATTTTGAGAAAAAAGGTCAAAAAATTACCTAGACAATGGTCTGTCTAGTTATAACACGGTGAAGGCATGAAAAAAATTAGTGTTTTTGCAATAATATTAGTAATGATATATGTCTTTCCACTAAACCTTACTGCTTCTGACCAGGAAAGTACAGCAACTATAAATGTAATAGACCCCAATGGATATAACGTAATATTCAACGATAATTGGCCAGGTATGACTAACGGTGGTAATACAATATGGGTATCGCCTAGAATCCCTCACGGAGAAACAATGATGTCTAGCGGATTTACAATGCCCAATGTTGTTTCTCCACCAGGTTTTGTTTTTGGTAGTTGGAACACCGCATCTAATGGTAATGGTGTTCCATTTACAGCTACTACACCAATAACTGCCCATATACGTGTATATACCATCTGGAATATACCAAATGATACCCCCGATAATGGTGAAGGCGAACCCGACAATGGGAGCGATGAGCCTAATAGCGGTGGGGATAGACCTAGCACTGGTGATAGTGGGCCTGATAATGGGAATGACAGACCCAATGTTGGTGGGGATGATTCTAGTGCTAGTAAAGACGAATCGGATTATGACGAGGATGAGTCTAATGCTAGTGGCGATAGGTCAAATGCTGGTGAAGGCAGACCTAATACCAGTTACGAAGAACCCGATATAAGCGGCAATGAACTCGATTTTGATTATGGAAGGTTCGATACCAGCAATGATAGGCTATACCCTGCGACACGCCCTAACCCAACACCAAGCATCCCTAATCCACCGTCATTAATAAATGAAGACAACTATCTAGTACAAAACAAAGAATCATGGTATGAGTTTGATGATATGTGTATACTGCTAGGTACATGGATTTGGGATTCCGGTAGCAGTATTTGGAGATTTACCCCTCATGTACCTCAAGATTCAATGTCGCAGACAAGGATAAATGATACTATTTGCTGGCTGATACTTGCTTTTACAGCGGCCTCACTTGTAGCATTTATAATATTTTACATGCGCCGCCGAAAAAAAGAAACCGAGCAATATCACAATCAAAAATAAAATCATTATTATTAGGAGAGTTTTTAAAATGAAAAGACGTTTAGTCATAGCTCTTATATCAATACTTGCAGTAATGCCTTTTACAGTATGGGCAAATGACAGCGAAGCAACACTTGAAATTGGAATTATAGACGAAGATGGTAACCTGATAGCCCCTGACTTCCCTGCAACAATCCACGGTTCAGTGCCTAACTTCGATTTTGGTAACATAGAGTTATCATTAGTTGATGAAGTAAGTGCCGAAGCCCTTGGCCTTAATGTATCGATGGTTGCCGTCTATGAGCCGCATAATCTTCAGATATCAATAGGTGAATTTACTATTGACGGTTATACAACTATGAGGGCATTTGAACTAGATATCCTTGTCGAAGATTCAACTATTACTTCAGGCGGCAACGTAAATGCCAACAATGTCATGCTAACAGCAGTTAATGGCCCTCAAACATTGTTTCATGCTAATTCAGCAAATCCTAGCTCTCTAGCTTTGGCTACGGTTGATTTTGATGCAGAGTTATGGGCCCCCCCTGGTTCCGCATACACAGTCGGTAGCGCCCAAGCAACACTAACTTGGACTATTATACCTCAAGTATAAGTGTAGTAAATTTAAACTATCAATCGGAGGAAAAAAGGATGCGCAGAATAAGATATATAGTAAGTTTAGCTATACTTTTATCTGTGGCGCTTAGTTCGGGCTTAGTGCTTGAACTAAGCGCCGCAGTGGGGGTCACTGTGAGCCCTATACTGCCGGAAAACCAAGTGCCTGAAACAAAATCTTTTTTTGATATATGGGCAACACCAGGGCAACAAGAAATTGCTATTTTAGTAAGCAACAATCGTGATGAGCCTGTAACTATGGAAATAGATATATTTTCTCCAGCTACCAGCGCAAATGGCTCAATAGACTACACTTCCAACGGACGGCATGATATGAGCATGATTCATTCATTTGAGGATATAGCGTTGCTTACAACTGATAGAGAAATAACCGTCCCTGCTAACGGCAGTAAAATAGTTCCTATCATAATAGATATTCCCAGTGAGGGATTTGATGGGATAATTATGGGTTCGGTACATGCCTTGCTTGGCATAACACCCGCAGAGGAAGCCGAAGCGGGAATGATTGTAAACCGTTTCGCGTTTGCACTTCCTGTTAGGCTTAGAGGAAACAACTACACAGGTATCGAACCGAACTTTTCAATAGGTGACGTAGATATTCAATCGGTAAACTACAGGGCTGCAATAGTAGCTGATATACACAACTCACAGCCGCAACTATTGTCAGGAACATTAGTAAGTGCCCAAATTTATCAGACAGGCAGCGATACAGCAATGTTTGAAGTTAGTGATTTTAGAGTAGATTTTGCACCAAACACTATCTTTCCTCTGACAATGCAAGACCGAGCTGGAACAGGTGTGTCGAGCGGAAATTACACATTAAATGTGCAAATAGAACACGATGGTATACGGCAGAATTTTCAAGAGATGTTTCATATAGAGTCTGTCAATGCTGCCAGAGTAAATGCGATAGCAGTAAACCAAGTGCAACCACACTTAGAACAAACACAACAGCGACAGTTTTCTTCGATATGTATGATTGCTGCTGCAGCAGTTGCATTATTAGCAATGGTGGCCTTATTTTTTGTGGTAAATTCAAAAAGTGCAAAACGTAATGAAATTACACTTCTAAAAGAGCAGCATAAAAAGAATAATACAGATGAGTAGCTAGAGGTGATAGCATGATACCCAAACGCTTTGTAGCTAGATTTTTAACATTAACCTTGCTTGTTAGTCTTGTAGCATATAGTCACCCAATGCTAAATACTACTACCGTCCTGGGTTATGGATATATGGCTACGGAACTTGGCGAATCAATAGAACCATATGAAAATGACTCAGACAAAGATTTATTAGTTGAGCCTCCTTCGCAAGATCCTCCTCTGCCTGGAGAGGAAACAGAATTTAGGCTTTCTATTATCTTTCCCGAAGACACTGATGGCCAACTTTACATTAAAGAGGGCAGTGCGTTTGACCTTCTTTATGGGGTACATGCCATTGACGAGTTAGGCTTTGAAATAGAAGGGATAGAAGTTATTGTTTATGATGACGGCGGTTTTTACAAAAGCGACCGTTTAGCTGGGAGTATTTATACAGTAGTATACGCTGCGAAGAATCTATTGTCTTTAGATTTTGTTGCAGTGCGTGAAAGGCTCATAACTGTACATGAAGATGAGGAATCATCAAATGGAGTCGAAAGCTGGGTTGAGATATTCTTCCCCGAAGATGGTTACGATACAGAAGTATTTTACGTACCATTAGACTTTGAGGAAGATGGATGCGGCGAACTAATAGTACGATACGACCTTTTAAGCGGTGTATATGCTCTGTATTTTGAAAATGATTACACTGAAGGTGAATATGTATTTGTTCATATACTAAATGACGGTGGCTTTACCCCAAATGCTGGGTTTGGCGAGTATTTTATTGTAACCTATGCTACAATTAACCCCTATACAGATGATATCGTCACAAGGCAGAGGGTGATTGCACGGCAACAGCTAGAGGACAATTGGGTGCAAAGTGACAGAAATGTTGTACAAACTTTTAATGTTACAGGCACTGGCAACGGCACCGGCGCAGGTACATTGCGCTGGGCAATTACACAAGCTAATGCAATAAACACTGGCCCCGATGAGTGGGTGTTGATAAACTTGCCCACCGCTAGTAATATCAGCCTCACAGGTAGCGCTGTAACGGTAAACAGAAATATTATCTTTAATATCTCTGTAGGCACAACGATAAGCATTGCAGGCAATGATGCTGCTTCGGCAGGTATAGGCATGGTCATAAATAGTGCTGACTTAGCTATTGTAGGTGGTGGTAGTTTTAATGTCAGAGGCGGCCACGGTAATGATAGAGGATTTCTTAGTAATAATGCTGCTAGCAATGGCGGTGCAGGTGTAACAGTAACAGGCAATGTTTCTTTGTTCATTGAAGACAATTCTAGCCTAACCTTCACAGGAGGCAATGGCGGAAGTGCAAGTGGTGCGGAGACGATTGGTGGATCGCCATCTGGTGGCCATGGCGGTGTCGCCATTAACTTACTTTCTAGTGCAAACTTAACCATTTCTGGTAGAACTTTAACTGCAAATGGAGGAGCTGGAGGAGCTGGTGGTGTTGTGGCTCTCGCACGTGGCGAAGTTGGAGGAAATGGTGGCCATGGCATTAATATACCCCTGACTTCAGGACTTGTAATTTCACCGGATACTGTGCTTAATTCCGCTGGTGGTAATGCTGGCGATGGTGGCAGACCTGTAGTTCCTTGGCCGCGCGGCAGGGGAGGCAATGGTGGTAATGCCATTAATAATAACGGTTTAATTATACATGAGGGAGAGTATATAAATGTAACTGGTGGTCAAGGCGGTCGAGGCGGATGGTTGGGAAGCCTTCGCAATAGCTTTCCGGGTCAAGCCGGCGGTGGTATTGTTGGCGACGGTACCAGCAATATTCCTATGGCCGATTATACAGAAGTAGAGTATCAAATTGCTAGGTTCAGAACTCATAATCAAGAAGATTATGAAGAGGAAAGCTGGGAAGATGCTGAAATAGCGGAGAGAAATATAACGTGGGGGCTCCCTAGTGGCAGACAACCCCAGGTAGATGCCTATGCAGTGGCATTACGAGAAGCTATTGATGCGCTTATACCCCTCCGAGTGACATTAACCTTCTACGGCAACGGCGGTACTTTGGACGAGGGTACTAATTATCGCATATTAACGCGTGGCGATTCTATTGGCGAAGTTAATGCTCCAACATTCACTCGATATGGATATACATTTACAGTCTGGCTGTTCAATGATGAAATATTTGTTTTTGAAGGCAACAATACTCCAGTTATGAACCATATGACCTTTGTCGCTCAATGGGAAGAAGGCTTTGGCTTTAGTGTTGGTACTCTAAACTTTGGCAAACTAACTTTAACAATTGATGCGCTTTTAAACAATCAGACCATTTTATTGGGCGACCCTGAATTTACTGCTAAGGATGGAGAAGTGCAGACATTGCCAAGTGATACGGCCATAAGCTTCACAGGGATAACTAATACAGGGTGGAGTATAGGCGTGCGTGCAGAACAACATGGCAGTACCGATTTTTATAAAATGTTGCGCATTAATGGCAATACCCCCATTTATGATAGCAATCCTCACCAAGTGTATATCCATGAAAGTGGAACAGGAAGTGTCGATGTGAACTGGGGAACATTGGGATTTGGGGTTCAAATTCCAAATGATACAGGCCTAAGTGGAAATCATCAGGCTCAGTTGATTTGGACGCATCAACCAACAGTAACTGATATCATACCATAGGCATATAAAAATTTTAAAGAGCGATTACGCCACTTATGGTGAAATTGCTCTTTTATAATAATTCGTCATTTTATGGCCATTGCTACATATTTTCGTGAGATTTTTTTGTTGATACATTTTCAAAAATTAACTTTGACAAAACAAATGTAAAAAGGAGAGCGATTTAGATGCCAGAGTTACCAGATTTAGAGGTCTTTAAAGATAATATCTATAAAAGATTAACCTCAAAGCGCTTAGTCGGATTAAAGGTGTTTAGCCACAAAGTTCCTACGCCACAAAGCGTGCTAGAAGAAGAGCTAGTAAGTAGGGATTTACAAAGTATCAATCGTCATGGAAAAGAGCTATTCTTCGACTTTGCAGATGGCCATATAATCACGGTACATTTAATGCTTAATGGCAAAATTTCGGTAACAAATGAATCAACAGATAAAATATGGTCCAAAGTACTCACTCTAACTTTTGAAAATGAAAATATTATTTTCTACGACACCGGAAATATTGGCACAGTAATAAAATACAAGCCATCCATAGGCAAAACACCAGACGCACTAGGTGATGATTTTACCCTTGATTATTTCAAAAAAATAATTGACAAAAACCAAATTGCTAACATTAAAGCCTTTTTAATAGACCAAAAAATCGTAAAGGGAATAGGAAATGCCTATGCCGATGAGATACTGTGGTTCGCACGTGTTTCCCCTAAATCGATTGTTGGAAAAATTCCGGATAATGTAATGGTCGAGCTTTACAATGCGATAGGTACTGTTTTACGCAGTGCGGTTAATTCTATAAAGTCTATTTCACCCGATATAATTTCTGGCGAAGAAAGAAGCTTCTTGAAAGTGCACAGCAGATTTAAAAAAGCAACAGATACAGGTTTTCCTATTATGGTTGAAACAATAGCCTCTAAAAAAACTTATTTTACCAAAGAGCAGATTGTATATTAATGAGTTGTAGCTAAACTACAAATTTTCCAATTGATGTGAATAAAAATGAGAGGCAAAACAATTTATGCTTTAAGCGGAGGTAATGCTTTTATGTCATTTCAAAATATGTTATCAGTAACACCTACTGAGCTACAAAACGAAATAACAGAAATGGATAAATTTCTAAAGTCCTTACGCCCACTTAAATTTAAGCGAACGGTGGATAAGAGAAAAATTAATTATGTTTCACCTGTCTATGGCGTTTCATATGCGATTCTTCCATTATCCTCAGAATCATCACAGCATTTTGGCTGGTATTATCTATATGATAAAGAAAATAAAAAGTGGTATCGCAAAACTGACTATTTCGAAGCAACTATTGCCGAAATAGCAAAAACTGCGCCCCAAACAGCAAAGCATATTTTTAATGCAATCAATGAATGTACGACCTGCAAAGGCAGTCCTTGCAGCGCAATCTCCTATATGTATGACGGTAATCAAAAGTTGAGTTGTTACGGGCGCATAGTGCTAGGGGTATATCAAAGCGATTTCAATCATGCGCAAGAATTTTTCCGTCAGTTAAATAAGTTAGTGCAATTTGCGTAAAACAAAAAGCTGTATTCAATCCAAATACAAAGGATTGAATACAGCTCTTCTATGTATCCCCCTAAAATAACCCCACAATATGTGATGCCATAAGATACAAAATAGCGCAAAGTGCAAATGCCACAAGCATTACAACAATCCGGCCAACAGATACCTTTTGCTTATCCCTTTTTATCCTCGCTTTAGCTTGAGTCTTAGCCGTTGCCGCATTTTTATGCTCTATTAAATCAAAATCATCTTCTTCGAAGGTAGGCATTTCAGGTATTCCACGATGTAGCTCCATTTAATCACACTCCTTAACATCTAACCTACACCACAACCCACTAATCGTCAAGGGTTCATAGAAAGATTTAATAGTTTCGTAATATTTTTTCATTAAATTTTAATTTTTGCTTGATATTTCTTTTTCACTATGATAAAATGCTTTGTAGAATTTTATGTGCCTATCAAATGTAGAGGACGTGATACTTAAATGTTTCGTGGATACAACGCACGCCCGTCTGTAAAAAAAGTAAGCGCACTAGTAGATAAAAGATCCCATAAGCAACGAAAATATATTTCCCTAATGCTAGTGCCTTCATACAGTTCGGGTAAGACCCGTAGCCTTAGGATACCCAGAGTGGTTTTCTACTGTATTATTGCCGCAATTATCACAGTTGCAACCATTACTACCGGGTTTTATCTTAGAGGCGAACGTTTTGCAGAGCAATATCGTGATACAAGAGTATATTTAGAAGACACTCAAGAATATCTAGAACTTTTCCAGCAACAGACAGAAGAAGAGCAACAGCGCCTTATGGACGAAAGTTTAGAGCTAGAGGAACAACTAACAGAGCAAGAGCGCATGGCTCGTATAGAGCAGAACCTATTAAGACAACAGCAGCAAAATGCCCTAAACGACCTACAATATCAAATAGACGAGCTTGAAGATATGATAAGAGAGTTTGATCAGCGTCAGCAGTCTATTATTGACGGTATAAGCACAAGAACCATTATCCCGGCAGTAGCTACGTTATTCGATACCATGCAAGAATCTAGAGCTGCTCTTATTTACTACTCGATTTTATGGGATTTGCCCCAGCGTCAGTCTAGAAACAGTGAATACGAAGTAGGCTTTACTGCCTTTTCTTCAGAGCCTTTTGTGCCTATAACAGAAGCGGATTTACTAGCGAGACTCGAACTCCTTACAGCGGAATTAGAGCTTCAAATCCTTCTAATGGATGACTTACAATCCTATCGCGAAAGAATGGATCCACATCTAAGAAACTTCCCTACCCTATGGCCTATTACCGCACAAATATCATCCCCCTTTGGATGGCGTTCCAACCCAATGGGTGGTGGCGGAGGTGAGTTCCATTCAGGTATTGACCTGCGTTCACCATCCGGCACACCTATCCGTGCAGCGGGAGGCGGCACGGTTACCTTCGTTGGATGGCGAGGAGGATACGGTCAAGTTGTAATAATAAACCACGGAAGTGGAATCCAAACCCTATATGCCCATAACTCTGTAAACTTAGTAACTGAGGGCCAACGTGTAGAGCGCGGTGATATTATTGCCCGAGTAGGCACAACAGGACGTACCACAGGAGCACACCTGCATTTTGAAGTAATCTTAAATGGTACAGCCGTTAATCCCCGCCCCTATATGCTAGAGCATTGGAATTAGTTATATTCCGAAACATACAAAGGAAAGGTGATAATATTGTCTCGTAAAAACCGTACTCGCGTAGTTGACCGTTTTGATATGCCAACAGGTACCGTAATCGGTGCCGGATTTACTATCCATGCCGCAAGGCTAAGTGGAGCAGATAACGGCTCTATGCGTGTAGATGGCAATGTAATTGGAAATATTGAAATCAATGGAGTTCTTAATCTATCTGATACAGGTTTCATTGATGGAGATGTAGTAGCAGACTCCGCCAGAATTGCTGGCAGAGTGTTGGGGAATATTCAATGCAAAACCGCCCTCCACCTGACAGGCACTGCCGAGGTAATGGGCGATGTACTTACAGGTACTCTGATTGTAGACGATGGGGTAGTGTTCCACGGTCTATGTCAAACCCTTAATACCCCAATGGTACCAACACTATCATATACTCAATAGATACCAGAGAGAAGTCCGGCGCCAGTGGGGCGGTTTTGCGAAGCAAAATTACTGAAAGAAAATAAATTACTTAATATGTAAAAGGTCATATCTCTTGGTGAGAGATATGGCCTTTTTATTGTTCTCATTTATTGACATTTATTACTAATAATACTATAATGTATTAGCGAAAGACACCCAGAAAAAAGCTGGCGCTTTTGCCGCAGCATCAATCATGGATTGAAATGCATTCGCTGCACTGATTATTCATAGGAGGAAAGTTAATGTTAAGTAAAAAACTAACCACAGCACTATCCGACCAAGTAAACGCCGAGTACTATTCGGCATATATCTACCTCTCCATGTCTTCAATAGCCGATGGCATGGGTCTTAGCGGAATAGCCAACTGGCTATTTGCCCAAGCCCAAGAAGAAATGGCTCACGGCACCAATATTTATCAATACATTCTAGAGCGAGGGGCAGCCCCAACCTTCGAAGCAATTGAAAAACCGCCAACAACATTTGAAAGCATCAGAGATATATTTGATATGGTGCTATCCCACGAGCAAAAAGTCACAAAAAGAATAAATAAAATAGCGACTCTAGCTATGGAAGAACACGATCATGCATGTTATCAATTTATGATGTGGTATGTAAACGAGCAAGTGGAAGAAGAAGCCAGCGCACAGGCAATAATAGATAAGCTAGACCTGATAGGCGATAACAAAGGTCTGCTGTTAGGTTTAGATAAAGAACTTTCGACACGGATATTTGTAAATCCATTCGCAGTAAAATAAGACTAAAAAGGGGAGCGCTTAGCGCTCCCCTTTATTTTAATCTTCCTTCCTAGTCAGCACTGAAAACACCAGCCCAACCCCTATAGCAATAAACAAAACCCCAACAACCTGAAGACCTGTAATATGCCCAGTATTTCTTTCAACCATTCGATAAAGACGGGTCGGCGCATCCTGAAATAAAGTAGCGCCTGTTACATACTGCATAATTGAAAAGTTCTCAAGTCGGGTAATATAAGATACTAACACAAAGCTAAGCCCGCCCAATGCCCCCATCACAATACCGGTTACAAGCCGTGCATTAACAGAAACAGACCCAAAACTTCGTCTTGTTATTGCAGTATAATCCTCGGGAGGCACAATCCCCTTGGTAACTGTGTCGATAGCGTGCCGCATTGAAGGCAGGCTAATAATAACCAAAGTAACAATCATTTCAGGCACTATATATGTCATATTATAGATAATAGAAGCCGCCATTCCGGAAGCAAGGCCCAGGTTGGCTATATCAATCCAAAATACCACCCCAGAGATAAATACCATAAGTAATCGGCCCAAAACCCCAACAATATAGCCAATCTGCAATCCAAAATTCATTTTACGAAAAAGGCCAGCCAGGCCCAACATCCCAAATGCCAAAGGATAATCCAGTAAATATTGTACAGGGTGCAAAACCGTGGCCCCGGTTATGGTATCCAAAAGCCCTTTTGATACCCCGGCAATAATCCCGTATATCGGCCCAAGCCAGTATCCAGCCAATACAATAAATAACATGCTAGCCGGGGTAATACTCCCACCCTGTGGCATCCTAAATAAAGATACCTGGTTAAGCATAAAGGCAAGGGCAATACATGCCGCAGCCACTGTCAACTTCTTGGTTCCGCTCATTGCATCGTACATAAAAAACCTCCTAGGGATTATGTCCGCAAGGAGGTCTTAGCTCTCTTATTTGCTTTCCTTCGCCGACATTACTCGGAAGCAGGTACAAAGGGTAAAGTCTCAGCCTGAATAGCGTAACAACGCTATTACAAGCACCCCTAGCAGACAATATTTAATTATATTTTAGTGAAATTATATCAACCGTATCCAGCTAAGCAAGAAAGACCGAAGAAATCCAAGTAAAACAAAAGCAACAATGGGTGAAAAATCAAGCATCATACCAGGCCCCCCCAAAGGAGACCTATCTATAATCTTCCGGACAGGTGCGAGAACCGGCTCCGTAAATGCAAATATAAGCTCAACAAATCGTCCGCCTCGTACCATAGGCATCCAAGAAAGTAACACCCTAATAATCACTAAGCCTGTTAGAATATTAAATAGCCACGCAACAACGTCAGCTAGGATAGGTCCCATATTACTTACCTGCGTGCTTCATGGAAGAAATAACCATCTTTTTCAAGTTCATCCTGCAGTTCGTCTGTTATGTTTATTCCTTCAGGAGCAATTACATATGTGTCTCTAGATACGCGCTTTACACTACCGGCAACAGCATAGGTTGCGCCACAAAGAAAGTCTGTGATGCGTTGAGCCATGGCTTTCTCCATGCCTGTTAGGTTGATAACGCAAATTTTATCATCTTTTAATAAATCACATATCATAGCAGCATCGTGTACATCTTTGGGGTCACGAATTACAACACCAAGTTTACCGTGCTTACCTTTGCCATGCATTTCTAATATTTTATTGTTTTGAGCCTGCCTTGAAGAGGTTGATGTCTTTTCCTTCCAACGTAATGGTGGAAGTTCGCGTTCGCTCTCATCGTAGTCTCTGCTTCTTGTTCTGTCTCTGTAGCTACGATCTACTTGAACATCATCTTGATACTGATCATCGTCATCATGATCGTCGTACTCGTCTATCGGCTCTGAGCCTGGCAAGTTAATCCAGCCACCGATACTATTTCTCAATTTGTCAAAAAATTTCCCCATGGAAATCTCCCCTTACCTCTTGTATATTTTAATGCATCATTATACGTATAAAGCTGTACCAATACGCACCATGGTTGCACCTTCTTCTATAGCAACAGCATAGTCACCTGACATTCCACATGAAATGTGCCTTAAATTATGAGGGTGCCATGCTTTTATGTCAAGAAACAAGTTACGCATATTTTCGAAATGAACCCGATTATCTTCAGGATTTTCTACAAATGGTGCTATGCACATAAGACCCTGAAGTCTGATATTCGAAAGTGAAATTAGTTCTTTTGCCAGCTTTATAGCCTCAGCCTGATTAACTCCGTGCTTACTGTCTTCATTCGCAATATTTATCTCTATCAGCACATCCATTACTTGGTTGATACTCATGGCTCGTTTATTGATTTCTTCTGCTAAGGCCATGCTATCAAGAGAATGTATCATTGTTACTTTGTCTACTATATACTTCACTTTGTTTCGCTGCAGATGGCCAATAAAATGCCATGTAGGTGATGGTGGTGTAAGAAGAGCCTCGTACTTAGGAAGAAAATCCTGAACCCTGTTCTCTCCCACTACAGTAATTCCCGCATTTATAAGACTTCTTATTTCATCTACCCCAACATACTTGGTAACACCAATTATCTGGATATCAGATGCACTGCGGCCACTTTTTATTGCGGCTCGTGATATGACTTTAGATATATGAGCCAAATTTTTCTCAATATTCTCCATTATCTAAGAAGCTGCCCATCAACAACCATCGAAGCATCTGTTACAATATTAGCAAACTCATTTATCCCCGGATTAAGTACCGGATCTAAGAGTATATATCCAACATCAATATAGTTAGATCCAATATTAACTTCCCTAAACTCTGCCGCCCCAAATCTCACAAGGTATATCCCATGAATTTCATGGATATGCTCAGTTGACAATAATATATGGGGCTCACTTGGGTCTCTTGGTACAAGAAGGCTTCCAATCCCAAGGCCTGTGGCAGGTAGCACAAAGGCAATGCCATCATCGGCTTCAGAGATAGTTATAGGTATAGAAATATCTCCGCCTTCATTAGAAATTACTACATAGCGATCAACAATACCATGAATATAGTGGGACGGAATCATGTAGTACCGCTCAGTGGCTATGGCTGTATGTGGGATTTTAAGCCCTCTACTGGCATTGGATGCTGTTCGTATACTTACATTGCGCTGGTTTAAAAACTCTATAACATGCCTAGAACTTCTAAAGACTACCAAGCTGTATCGAGTTCCATATTCTATACTTTGTACTTGTAAGCTGTGAGGTTCATAAACATTGGTATTAGCATTAAAAAGGTAAACTGTTCGGGTAGTGCTTTCTACAAAACCTTGAACCATCTCGTTAGGCATATCTGCCGCGATATACCAAATATTGCCTACAATTTTAAATGCCGCATCCCCTTCTTGTATATCACGGGTAGATGTTACTGAGTCGAAATCAACTATCATTCTTGCATCATCACGGGTTATCGTATTTAGTAAATCCATTGTTAGTTGCGATTCATAGCCGTCTATTACTCGTGACATAATACCACTTACATGTGCATACATATTTCTGGAGTTGTATTGATACGCGTTTGAGTGCCGTTCCTGTTCACGGGCTAGATTCTCCCTTGCGGTAACCCCATCATTGATATTTATCTGATTACGCGTATTGATGACTTGATTAAGGCTGTCTCTTGTTGAATATATCTCTGACAAGTTGAGGGTTGCAAAATTATGAATACGTGTATTTGCTATATTGCCTAAATTATTGTTAAGGCGCTGAATCTCAGTATCTACGGAAGAAATACGTCTATCCTGTATGTCCATAATTTGGGATTCAACACTGGTCAGGCGTACTGTAGCAGCATTTACCATATAAGAGTCTTGAACAGAGGCAACAACAGCCCCTACCCTTACCCGCTCATTGTCGGGGATACGAAATTCTATATGGCCATCACTGTCTGCAAGAAACACTTGCTCGTCTCTTATTATTACTCCTGTTGCAGACATTGGAACATCAATGGTGCTCATCCTAAGAGTCATGGTATCCACAGTCGGAGTCCAAAACACCCATATTGAGCGACCAATATAAACGAAAACAAATAAAAAGAAAAATGCAATTACAATCTTTGCCGAAAACAGCCCTCCGGCTGAGGGCTGCGATGATCTAGCTTGGACTCTTCGAGTGATTTCACCAGAAGAGGCTCTTACTGTTTTGTGAGAACGTGCAGGCCGTGATCGCCTGCGTCTTGGATAGTCATCAAGATTATATTTTTCCCTTTTTCGGGGATAATCGTCATGTCTATATGCCATGGGAACCCCCATCTTTAGTAAAATTAAAAATAAATCATTTAGGAAGTGAAGAAATGCATACAAAGAGATACACGAAGGGAGGCCACACTTATTCTCTACGAAATATTATAACAAATTTGGTATTCGTATGCAATCTATTGCTGTTATTTTTCTTTATGAAATTTCCACGAGAAGTGTTAGGTGCGTCAAGAGATGGACTAATGCTGTGGTTTAATAACGTTTTACCTGCGCTGTTACCTTTTATTATAGTTGTAAATATACTTGGCGCAATGGGGATAATAGAGACGATGAGTAAATTCCTCAAGCCTTTTATGCATTTCGTGTTTAGACTACCCGGCGAAGGTGGGTTCGCTTTTGTTACTGGAATTATCTCCGGATACCCAATGGGGGCTAAAGCAGTTGCTGATCTATGGCACAAAGGCAAAATCACAACAAAAGAAGCCCAGCGGTTATTAGCTTTTTGCAATAACGCCGGGCCTTTATTTATTGTAGGTGTTGTTGGAGTTGGACTTCTTAATAATAGTACTGCCGGATATGTATTATGGGCAGGACATATTATTTCTGCGGTGACAATGGGAGTTGTAACCCGTTCTAGGGATATAGTTATAGCGACTCAAATGAAAAACAGTCTCATCCAAACCAAATCCAAAAAATCTGGCATCAGTCATTATGGTAAAGTGTTGGGTGAGGCGGTAAAAAATGCAATGGAAGCCTTGCTTCTGGTGGGTGGGCTAATAATCTTTTTTAGTGTTATAGTGCGAGTAATGCTTATAGTATTGGGTGATATTCCATTCCCAGGTTTTTTTGCGGGAATTATTGAGGTTACTGGTGGAGTAAAGCTTCTTGCTGACACGGTTAGTGGAAGTATTTCGCCTTTTATGATTGCAGTTATTGGCGGAATTATTGGCTTTGGAGGATTTTCGGTTCATGCACAGGCGCTGCATTTTAATGCCAATACTGGAATTAAAGCAGGTTTATATATACTGCATAAAATCCTAGGCGGAGTTATTACCGCAGTTGTTACATGGATTTTGTGGCATCTTTATCTAATACTGATTCCAAATTAAAACCTGTCTGACAGAGCGGCGGCTTGAAACGCGAAACAAGCGTTTCGAGCGGTTTACCGTGATAGGCAGATAGGATTTTAATTGGAATCGGTATAACGATATTTACATCCTGACAAAAACAGCTAAAATATACTTAAACGTGAATGTACCTCACTGACGAGTGTGGAAAGGAGTGGCTTGCATGGTTCTTCTATTTTGTGGGCAGAATGAAGCATGTAACCTTATGACATTAAACGTATAGGCGTTTCGGCTTGAAATGGACTGAAATTTCAAATGGAATCGCTAAACTAACGAACCGAGAGGAGATTTAACATGAAAAGATTTTTTGCTTTGCTATTAACCTTTGTATTGGTACTTGGTCTAACAGTTCCAGCCTTTGCTGCAAACGGCGAAAACGGCGAGTACAATGGCAATGGTTATAACAATGGTTACAATAATGTAAATGGCTATGAAAACGGAGAATTCCCCACTCCACCTGTATGGGAAATGTTCGAGCGTCCATTTACCGACTATCCTGCACAGTTTAGGTTTGGCTATATCGGAGAAGTTACTCAAACAGAAGATGGTAACTATACAATAGAAATACTCGATGACGATGGAGAAGTTGTATTGATTGTATGGAAACTATCAGGTCGGATGGGTACTGCTGTAATTGATGCCCAAACCGGTTTCCCTGCCGAGATTGAAGACCATAGCGGTAACGAGATATTAGTAATCTATGGCCCACTTTACACAACCCATGAAGTACCACAAACCAATGCATTGGTTATAGCAGTCAACCTAGCTGAAGAGTTTGGCCCACACCCCTTCCACCATACGATTGAAGCATTGGAATGGGATAATGGGGACTTACTAATGACTGTAGATAATGGTGGCCTTGTTGTTACACTAAATTATGAAACCGACTTACAAGCATGGCTTACTCGCCAAGTTGTGATTCTGGAAGAGTTCCAGGTTGGTGACGAAGTACTTCTATGGTACGGCCCTGCTATTGGTCTTAGTTATCCTGCATTTGCAGTTGCGACACGTGCTTTAAGGCTTGTGGCTGCACAACCAGAAAACGGTGATATTGAGTATGGCAATGGTTATGACTTCCTGGCGGAACTGGACTTAGAAGGAAACATTGTCCGTGCCGGAATTAATTTGTACCGTGTAAATCTTAATGCTGAAGCATTAGGTTTCGAAGTGTTGTGGAACGCTGAGTTAAGGCAGGCAGAACTGCATCGTGGTGATACTGTTGTAACTTTGGCACCTGGTTTTGCAGTGTTTTATGTAAACGGTGAAACTCATACAATGTCAGCTCCTTCATTGCTTGAAGGTGGCAGACTCTTTGCTCCCGCAGACTTTTTCGAAAGCCTGAAGTAAACGATTTCAGAAGAACTTGATTTAGGAGAAGCACATGAATATATTTGACATCATCGGGCCGATTATGATTGGGCCGTCAAGCTCCCATACTGCCGGTGCCGTCCGAATGGGACGAGTTGCGTGGAAGATTCTTGGGGAAACGGCGATAAAAGCAGAAATCGGCCTGGTGGGGTCATTTGCTTTGACTACTAAGGGCCATGGAACCAATAAGGCTCTTATAGCAGGTATTTTAGGTATGAAGCCTGATGATGATAGGATTCCCCACAGCCTGGAAATTGCGAAGGATGCAGGGCTTTCCTATCATTTTTATGTGGAAAATATGCCAAAGGCTCATCCTAATACTGCTGTCATTACATTAACAGGTGTCAAAGGCGGGACCTGTACAATAGAAGGGGTAAGTGTAGGCGGCGGCAATATCCAGATTACCAAACTAAATGGGATGGATGCCGCTTTTAATGGGAACAAAGATACATTAATAATCGCCCATCATGATAGCCCAGGCAGACTGGCAGAAGTGACGACTCTCCTTGCCGGCAGGGGCATAAATATAGGAAGCTTTCGTTTATCTCGCCCACTAAAGAACCAATTGGCAATAATGACCATTGAAACCGATTCCAGTATTGAAAAGCCCTTAGTGAAGCAGCTAAGGGCTTTGTCTGGTGTTGTATCTGTAGTATATATGCACGCTAGTTAAAGTACATAGAACTTATTAAGGAGAAGAGAAATGTTTCTTTATCATTCATTTGCAGAGTTGATTGAAAAAGCTAATGAGCAGGATATAAAAATATCTGAGTTGGTATTAGCCGACCAGGCGGAGTTTATGGAAATATCTCAGGATGAGGTATTTTCCCGTATGAAAAATAGCTTTGATATAATGCGCCGCAGCGCAACCAAAGGGCTTCGGCCCGATATCCGTTCAGTCAGCGGACTTTCTGGTGGGGATGGACATAAAATGCATCAGTTTGCCGCCGCAAGCGGTGGAATTGGCGGTTTTTTTTGCACAAAGGCCAGTGCTTTAGCAATCGGTATCCAGGAATATAATGCCGCGATGGGAAAAATCGTAGCCGCCCCTACCGCCGGGGCATGTGGAATACTGCCCGCAGGCGTTATTACTTATATGGAAGAAAAAAAGTTATCGGAAGAAATGGCTGTTATGGCTCTCATCACTGCTGGAGCCATTGGTATGGTTATTGTAAATAGAGCCACAGTCTCAGGCGCTGAGGGCGGATGTCAGGCAGAATGTGGAAGCGCTGCTGCCATGACTGCCGGAGCACTGGTGGAAATGGCAGGAGGCACTAACGAAATGATAGCCCATGCCGCCGCAATTGCACTGAAAAATCAGTTAGGCCTTGTCTGCGACCCAGTAGCCGGTCTTGTGGAGGTACCCTGTATTAAGCGCAACGCAGGTGGTATCATGATTGCCATAGGTGCGGCAGATATGGCGCTTGCGGGAATACAGAGTGTGATACCTGTAGATGAAGTAATCACTGCCATGGGTGACGTAGGGGCATCATTGCCCCATACACTTAGAGAAACCGCTCTGGGAGGGCTTGCGGCCACCCCAACAGGGATGGCAATCAAAGAAAGGATTTTTGGAAAATGAGTGATATTTATGGCCAACTATCAGCCCATAATGATTATATAACAAAAAAAACAGGCAATCGCCCAGTTTTTTTCATTAGAACATATGGCTGCCAGATGAACAGTCGGGATTCTGAAAAGCTTGCTGGCATGCTTGCCCAGCTAGGATATGCTAAAGCATCCAGCCAGGAAGAGGCAGATTTAGTTGTATACAATACCTGCTGTGTGCGAGAAAACGCGGAAAATAAAATCTTTGGCCATTTAAGCCGACTCAAAAACATAAAAGAAACAACAAAGCCCGATCTGATAATTGCTGTTGGGGGCTGTATGTCTCAACAGGCAGAGATAGCGGAGGAAATAGGCAAACGTCATTCCTATATTAATATTGTTTTTGGAACCGCTAACCGCCACCGCCTACCTGGATTTATATGGACTGCCCTTAATGAAAAGCGTCAGGTAATAGATATAACAGAAGATGACCAGCTTCCGGAGCTTGACTCTGTGCCAGTGACTGTTAGAGAGTATCCACATAAAGCCGGTGTTAACATCATGTATGGCTGTGATAATTATTGTTCGTATTGCATTGTTCCATATGTACGAGGCCGCGAGCGAAGCCGTCCGGTTATAGATATACTTAAAGAAGTGGAAGCACTTGTGGCAGATGGAGTAAAGGAAATTATGCTGCTGGGTCAAAATGTCAATTCTTATGGCAAAGGCCTAACAGATGCAATAACATTTCCTGAGCTTCTAAAGCAGGTAAACCAAATCCCCAATCTTAAACGCATACGCTTTATGACCTCTCATCCTAAGGATTTTTCCGAGGAGCTTATAATGGCAATGAGGGATTTGGATAAGGTATGTAAGTCTGTACATTTGCCTATTCAGTCCGGCAGCACCAAAGTACTTACAGATATGAACAGAAAATACACCCAGGAAGAATATCTGGATTTAGCAAAGCGTTTACAAGAGGCTGTTCCTGGCATTGGTCTTACAACAGATATTATTGTAGGCTATCCAGGGGAGACAGACCAGGATTTTGAGGCAACCTTGCATGTAGCAAGGCAAGTGCGATTTTCCGGCGCGTTTACCTTTATTTATTCCAAGCGAACCGGAACTCCAGCGGCTTTGCGAACGGATACAATACCCCGCGAAATAGCGACCAAGCGCTTCGAGGCATTAACATCAACCCTCTACCCCATTATGGACGAGATAAATAAAATGAAGGTAAACCAGGTACTTCCCGTTATCGTAGAAGATGTCGATGGCACGGTTTATAAAGGCCGCACAGACGATAATACATTAGTTCATTTTTCTGCCCCAGAAGATATTTACCTCCCCGGAGCAATAGCACAGATAAAAATAACTGACGCAAAGACCTTTTATGTAAGTGGCATCGTCGAGTAAGTGTTCCTTCATAATTACGCAAATTGTCCCGATGATTTGGATAAAAGCTTAACATGCATTGACAGCTTTTTTTACCAGTGCTACTCTAGCCATACAGCGAGCGGGGCCAGAACCCCATTCGAATGAAAGGATATGATTATGGGTAATTCTGTATTTTATTTCCAAGACATTGTTGCAACCCTTAGCGCATATTGGAGCGCACAGGGTTGTTTGCTTTCTAACCCTTATGATATAGAAAAGGGTGCCGGAACCATGAACCCCAACACTTTCCTAAAAACCCTAGGGCCAGAGCCTTGGAATGTAGCCTATGTAGAACCTTCCCGCAGGCCAAAGGATGGCCGCTATGGAGAAAATCCAAACAGGCTATATCAACACCATCAGTTCCAAGTAATAATGAAGCCCAGCCCTGATAATATTATAGATTTATATCTTGGGAGTCTAAACCAGTTGGGCATTGACCCTAAAAAACATGATATTCGCTTTGTAGAAGATAACTGGGAGTCCCCTACCCTAGGCGCATCCGGCTTAGGTTGGGAGGTATGGCTTGACGGAATGGAAATTACACAGTTTACCTATTTCCAAAAAATTGGGATGTTCGAATGTAGACCTGTACCATCAGAGATAACCTACGGCCTGGATCGTATTGCAATGTACTTGCAAGACGTAGAAGATGTATATCAAGTACAGTGGAATGAACACGTAAACTACGGAGATATATTTAAGAAGCAAGAGTACGAAAACTCAAAATACAGCCTGGAAACCGCCAACAGTCCCTGGCTTTTTGAGTTGTTTGATAAATGTGAATCAGAGGCAGAACGCTTAATTGGTGAAGGGCTTGTAGTTCCGGCATATGACCATGTGCTTAAGTGCTCACATGCCTTTAATGTATTAGACGCAAGCGGTGCAATAAGTGTAACAGAGCGAGCCCGCTTTATTGGGCGAATAAGGAATCTTGCCCATCTTATCGCCAAAGTTTATCTCCAGCAGCGTGAAGAAGCCGGTTATCCGCTTATTAAGAATGGAGGATGCCAAGTGTGAAATATTTGCGAAGCAAAATTTCATACCAACCTATTTGTTCCGCCGACGAAGGAGGCATGAATTAAACAATGAATAAATATCTATTAGAAATCGGGGTTGAAGAGCTTCCTGCAAAGCAGATTACCCGTGTGATTGCACAACTCAAAGAATCAATAGTCGCAGAGCTAAAGGAAGAGAAGCTACCCTATGGCTCTATACAAGTATGGTCAACGCCTCGTAGGATTGCCATTTTTATTGACGGAATAAAAGATAACCTGGAAGATGAGCTTATTGTGATACAGGGGCCCAATGTGGCTATCTGCTATAAAGACGGCGAACCCACTGGCGCCCTCCTTGGTTTCCTTAAAAAGAATAATGCCAACATTGAAGATATAGAAATCACCCAAAAGGGTAAAAACGATGTTGTATCCCTTAAAACCAAAGCGGTAGGCGAAAAATCACAAGATGTTATTTCTCGGCTTGCTCCTAGCTGGGTAACCCGTGGAGCCTTTGATAAGTCTATGCGCTGGCGGGATTATAATATTCAGTTTGCGCGTCCTATCCGCTGGCTACTTTCTTTATACAACTCTGAGCATTTGCCTGTTGCAATTGAGGGGCTTTCTTCAGATATTTATACCTTCGGGCACCGGACATTGGCTAATACAAAATTTAAAGTGACATCTGCTGATTCATACCAGGATGTTATGAATCAGGCAAAAGTAGTAGTCGAGCCTGGCGTTCGCAGGGATATGATTCTTTCTCAAATAAAAGCCATGGAAGAAGTCCTGGGTGTGACTGCACTCAAAGATGATAAGCTGCTGGATGAAATAATAAACATTGTAGAATATCCTACGCTTTTCTCTGGCAAATTCGATGAGGAGTTTTTAGCGCTGCCTACCCCTACCGTTGTAATGCCTATGAAAGATCACCAGCGTTACTTCCCCACGTTCGCTGCGGACGGAAAGCTTTCGGTTGTTTTTTTTGGGGTGCGTAACGGTGATGATTATTTTCTAGATACCGTTTCTAAAGGCAATGAAACTGTAATTCGTGCAAGGTTGAAAGACGCACAATTCTTCTTTGCTGAAGATAGAAAAAAACCTCTGGAGGATTTTGCGATAGGGTTAAAAACAGTACTTTATCAAGCAAAACTTGGCACAATACATGACAAGGTACAACGCATCAAAGAGCTATCTAATGATATTGCCAAGATGGTTAAGCTTCAAGAAGATGACTACCTCATGCTGAACAGGACTGTAGACCTATGTAAAGCTGACCTCAACACCTTAATGGTAGGTGAATTTGCCGAATTGCAAGGAGTTGTAGGAAGAATTTACGCAGGGCATGACGGTGAGCCAGATGCGGTAGCTCAGGCAATTGAAAGCCATTATATGCCAAGATTTTCTGATGATGATGTACCTGGAGATATATTTGGAAAGATTATTAGTATTGCTGATAAGATGGATTCTCTGGTTGGGTCGTATGGAATAGGTGTTACTCCAAAAGGTGGCAAAGATCCTTTTGGATTGCGCCGCATGATGATTGGGATACTTTCTACTGTGCTTGCAGAGGATGGATTTAATCCTGATCTAGGGAGCGTTATCTCGAAAAGCTTTGGGTCTTTCGGCGACAAACTAGAAAAAGACGAAGAATGGATTACACTCAATTTAGAGGAAGCCTTTCGCCAAAGACTAAGGATAATAATGAGTGATAAGGGCTATCGCTTTGATATTATTGAGGCCACCATATATGGGTCATTGGCTGATATCACTGCTTTTATAAAAAAATGCGATGCCCTTGCAGGCTATGATATCGCAAAACTCGAAGACATTACCACCAATATCCTACGGGCTGCAAAGCTGTCATCATCTATTGAAACGACTGAGTATATTGATCCAAGGTTGTTTGAAGGAGAAGCTGAGACAAAAATGTATAGCCAGGCAATGGCATCCTTTGATAAAATTCTGCCTCTTGTCATGGCTGATGACTACACAAGTGCGTTAGATGAATTAAAAGTTGTTGGGGATGCTATTGCAGCTTTTCTTGAGGATGTAATGGTAATGCACGAAAACCCAAAGATACGTGACAACAGAAAACAAATTATGTTCTTATGCGCTGAAACTGCGAATATGGTTGCTGACTTCGAAAAACTTCAGTTTAGCTAACACGCCAAAACCGACAAAAGAAATTTGCATGCCAATTATTAAAGATATAATAAATAACCCTCGAAGTGATTTTTTCATCGCCACGAGGGTTATTTTTATGCCTTCGTTATTTCAATTTATATACATGAATCCCACTTCTGCTAGTATAATAACGCTGTATACTCCCATAATTGTCGCCATACTTATTTTTGGCATACCTATCGGTCTTAGCCCAGGCGGTTTCATGTATCCTAAGTGGGATTTGCTGCTTTACTCCGGAAGCGCGTGTTTTTGTTTTGTGGAGCCCCATATCTAATGTCCAGCCCCGATTTTTTATATCATAACAACCTGTATCAGTTAAGGTCGTATGCAAGGTAAAATGCTTCTTTTTACATTCATTAGCTCGCTCCCAACTTGAGAATGAAAACAATAGTTCGGAAAATCCGGCTTCATCAAGAGCCTCTTTATAATAATCCTCTATATCCTTTTGGATACTATCGTACTCTTCATTGATAGTCTGCTGCTTTGTTGTATACGGTGGTATGGTTGTCCATGCACCGTATTGCAGGAAATAACCGCCGGGTTTAAGTACACGTAAGATTTCTGCTATTACCATCTCAGGATGATTCACCTGATGAAGCATATCAACTTCAAGTACAGCGTCTATACTGTTGTCAGCCAAAGCTAATTTAAATCCATTCATTCTAGCAAATAATATTTGATTAGCATCATGCTGCTTAGCTCTTTTTATCGCTATCTCCAACATGGCCTGAGATATGTCAGCGGCGATAACCTTTAACCCTGCTAAAGCAAAGGATATAGCCGATGCCCCTAATCCCGCGCCAATATCCATTATCACTTTCCCATCACCTAAAAACGCAGCAAGATTGTGAGAACTGCCAATAGTATCAGCTTCTTTGTTATGAAGATAACCCGGTTCGTAATTTTCACCTACCTGCTCATATCCAAACCAATTAAGATCGCCATCATCGGCATTAAAAGGTACATCATCAGTGAACTGATAAACACCATTAATAGCTGGCACGACAAAACCACAATAACAATGTCCTGACGGAAATCCTTCCATAATTTCTTTGCATCTTGGGCATGTAAAGACTTTCATCTTATCCTCTCCTTCAAAAAATATTCACGTATAACTCCAAGTAGCTCATTCGGCAAAGCCCCTTCCATAACAGCAGCCTCAAGCTGTGGAATCATATTTTCCATATACGGAAGCAGGACTCTAATTAAACGCCAGTCACTGTCACCTTCGACTATTTTCTTCAATATCACTTCTTTTGATGCTGTATCCAAAAAAGGGATTATTTTCTCCAGAAGCTCATCATTTAAGGAATTATATTTAGCAGAAGTTACTAACTGTAGTATATCGTTATCATTTAAATATTGAGCAAGAGATATGATGTGAGACATATCAATACATTCAGTACTTAGCTTCTTTGAATATACGCCAAGGATGCTTGGCTTTACTAAGGGTGCGAGATTGATAATATCCTCAACCATTATTGTGCTTTCATCTTCACTGTCTGGAATATTCTTTATAATTTTGGTTTCACCTTTTGTTGGATTGCCAGAGTTTATAAGTGTATCAAGCGTTAACTCAAAGATATCTGCGATTTGGATTAGTATTGAAATATCAGGAAAACTATCACCCAGTTCATATTTAGAGATTGTTTGCCTTGTAAGATTTAATTTTTCTGCAAGCTCTGCTTGAGTTAAGTCAGCATTTTTTCTTTGCTGTGCCACAAAAGCACCAAATTTCTTTGTTACAAACACAGGCTAATCACCTCCTTTAGCGAACGACATTGAGGAACGTGATTGAATGAGGCACGATTTCGAAAGTCGTTCGCTATAGATATATTCTACTTTGCGGGTTGATTAAATCAAGCAAAGTTTAGTTGCTTTTTATAGCGAACGTGTTCTCAATCCGTGACTGCTCTCACAGTAAAAACGCCCGAAAACGCTTATTTCGCGCTTTCGGGTGCCCCTCGGCGCTCACGGTTTCGAAGTACGTTCACTATAGACGGGGAACAAAATCACTGTTATCATTCGTATAATCACAAAATATGACAAAAGGAGCCTTTTATGCCAGCCTATACCCCTATGATGGAGCAGTATTTTAATATTAAATCCCAGCATCAAGATTCTATTTTGATGTTTCGCCTCGGTGACTTCTATGAGATGTTTTTCGAGGACGCAATTGTTGCGTCAAAATGCCTAGATATAGCACTTACCGCCCGTGACTGCGGCCAGGCCGAGCGGGCCCCTATGTGCGGTGTTCCTGTACACGCAATTGATGGTTATATAGCAAGACTGATATCCGCAGGCCACAAAGTAGCTATGTGTGACCAAGTAGAAGATGCAAAACAGGCAAAGGGGCTGGTGAAGCGCGAAGTGGTACGCGTAATAACCCCAGGCACAATAATAGAAAGCCACCTTTTAGAGGAAGGCCGTCACAACTACATTACATGTATCCATAAAGGCCCCAGGAGCTACTCTTTGGCAACGGCTGACATTACAACAGGGCATTTTATGGTTACGAGTATACCGCTTTTTGAAGAAAATAAGCTTATGGATGAATTGGTACGCCTAGCACCGGCAGAGCTGTTGATCTCAGAAGATTTTCCACTTGCAAGGGTTATAGAAAATATATCAGGCCAAAGAGCAACGAAGGTTCCACCATGGAGTTTTAGTCCTAGTCAAGCCTTTTCGCGCCTCACTGCTCATTTTGGTACATTCCACCTAGAAGGCTTCGGATTACACGAAAGTTCGGCAGAAATCCCGGCTGCCGGCGCGCTCCTTTCCTACCTAACCGAAACTCAGAAACACGCTCTTAGCCAGATTACATCCATAAAGCCCTATAATCAGCAAACGCATATGATTCTGGATGCATCCAGTCGCCGCAACTTGGAGCTTACAAATGACCTTAAAAACCGTACAAAAAAAGGGTCGCTTCTGGGAGTACTAGACAGAACCAAAACCCCAATGGGAGCAAGACTATTAAGAAGCTGGGTAGAGTTACCTCTAATGTCACATGACGATATTAACCGCCGACTAGACGGTGTAGAAGAATGGCTCAATTCTCCCCTACCCCGCGTAGAGCTTAGAGAGTTGTTGGGAAGTATCCACGATCTGGAGCGGATCATGGGCAGGCTTTCTACAATCTATTGCAGTGCCAGAGATATGTCTACCCTACGCTCTGCCCTAACTCCTCTTCCAGCAGTAGGAAAATTATTAACATTTATGGAAAGCCCCGCAAATAAAGAACTGTCACAAACCTATGATGATTTGTCCGATATCCGCGAACTAATAGAGGCCTCAATCGTAGAATCACCGCCTGCTACGGTTAAAGAAGGCGGTATTATCCGCAAGGGCAACAATATCGAACTTGACCGCTTGTTAGATATAAAAGAAAACGCCCACCACCATCTAGCCAAAATGGAAGCAGACGAAAGGGAATCCACAGGGATAAAGAATCTTAAAATAAGAAATAACCGGGTTTTTGGTTATTACATTGAGGTTACCCAATCCAATCTAAGTCAAGTGCCCAAAAGATACATCCGCAAGCAAACTCTAGCCAATGCCGAGCGATATATCACAGCCGAGCTAAAAGAGCTGGAAGAAACCATCCTGTCGGCAGATGAGAACGCCGCCAATCTGGAATACGAATTATTTGAAGCTCTGCGCAGGGAAATAGTAGAACATATGGCTCGAATCCAATTTACAGCCATGGCAGTTGCCAGTATTGATGCACTGCAATCCCTGGCAGATGTAGCAGAGCGTAACCAATATGTAAAGCCGACAGTTACAAGAGGGACAGGCATAAAAATAAAAGAAGGCCGGCACCCAGTAGTAGAGGGACTAATTGGCCATGGCTTTGTACCCAATGATAGTCAAATGGATAAACACACCCACCGTCTTGCAATAATCACCGGCCCCAATATGGCTGGTAAATCTACCTATATGCGTCAAGTTGCACTTATTGTGCTAATGGCTCAGCTAGGGTCCTATGTACCTGCCACGGAAGCTGAAATAGGAATAGTTGATAGAATCTTCACAAGAGTAGGCGCATCAGATGACTTGGCCACAGGGCAAAGTACCTTTATGGTAGAAATGACAGAAGTGGCCAATATTCTTAATAACGCAACGGCTGACAGTTTAGTTTTACTAGATGAAATAGGCCGGGGTACCTCTACCTTTGATGGCCTATCCATTGCATGGGCGGTGCTGGAACATATTGCGTCAAACATAGGTGCAAAGACCCTATTCGCTACACATTATCACGAGCTTACAAAGCTGGAAGGGCAGGTAGAAGGAGTAATCAACTACTGTTTCACTGCAAGAGAAACAGAAAAAAACGGAGAAATTGATATCACTTTCCTAAGAAAGCTAATCCACGGAGAAGCGGGCCAAAGTTTTGGTATACATGTGGCAAGGCTGGCAGGGCTGCCTCAAAATACACTACAAAGAGCTAATCAACTCCTAACGGCTTTAAATGATGCTGATATTTCAAAGAAAACCGATTATATACCGCCGCCTCTTTTGCAGATATCAGTAGAGGAAAGTAAGTTAGCCCAGGCACTAAAAGGCATTGATACAGATAATATGACCCCTATGGATGCCCTTATTGCCCTTAGTCAGTTGAAGGATATGGCTTTATCTAACTTTAGATAGTTGGCGCAAAAAAACTTAACCAAAAACTTTATTAAAAACACAAAATCGCGCATTCGCGCGATTTTTTCTAAAAAATGGAGGAACCTATGGATAATTATATTTTAAAAAATTTCAATAATATAGAAACTATCCCTGTACATTTGGGCAATGATAATTGCTTCAATGCGAAGCCGATAATTCCTTGGGGTGACGTTAAAGGTTGCTCTGCGGCTTTTATTGAAATTCCTGCTGGCAAAAGTTCATACCCACATCATTATCATGCCATAGCAGAAGAAATTTTTTATATCATCAGCGGCGTTGGCAAACTAAAATATTATGATGGCGAGAAGGAAATACAAGCTGGTGATGTACTTTGTTTCCCCGCTGGTGAAAAAGGGGTTCATTCAATAACAAATACGTCTAAAACAGAGTCTTTGGTTTATATTGACTTCGCCGCCAACCCCAAAAACGATATTACCGTTGAACCAAAAGCAGAGAAAGTGAAGATTTTTGGCGAAAATATAAAGGATATGACTTTTGATACGCAAGACACCCTAAACGATTAAGGATGCTCTATCATTTGACAGTTGTCAAAGAACCAGATGCTTAGACATTGAGCCGATGACTTGTGAGGTAAAAGTTTACAGGGCTTCTTGCAAATGCATTTGCGTAGCAATTCAGCCTTTATTGGTTACAGATGCTTTCAGACTAAACGACATAGGAAACAATCCTTTATTGAACTCAAAATTGTATAGATTACCGTCAACACGCTTGCTACCGCCCATGTCATAATAATTTTCTTGAAACTCATGGAAATATTCGATGTGTAACCCTGCTTTGATTAACGAGTTAAGTACATCTGATATTTTGAACTGCCAGAAAAATGTTTCTACGCCATGCTTTGTTTCAGAAGCATACCCACCGATTGTATTGTCAACATCGGGGGTTTTCTTAAAATACGGGTATTTAATTTCTATAATACCATCACACAGCTTGTTCTCGTCAAACATTAGGGCAATTGGGTGACTTTCAAAAATATAAAAATACCCATCATCTTTCAGGAGATGTTTTACTGTCTGACCCCACTTCATTAAGTCAGGAAGCCAGCCGATTGCGCCCTCGGATACGAAGACAACATCGTATTTTTCATTGTGTTTCTCCGCAAATTCCATGATGTCGGACTCGATAAAATCTACGTTGGTAGCACCTACATCATGGGCTAGTTTTTTTGCATATAAAATGTTATCAGGAACGAGATCTACACCAACAGCACTCGCGCCCATTTTGGCAAGCAAAATAGTATCTGCTCCTGTGTTGCATTGTAAATGGATTATTTTTTTTCCTGTCAGGTCACCGATTTCTGCTTGAATATGGCTATTTAGCTGATATGTTCCCCCTAACAATGCCTTTTTGAAATAGTTATAGTGCTCTTTAGACACTTGTCCCCATGCGTGTTTATTTGATTCTATTTCTTTCATACGTACCTCCTAAACTATTTTCAACCCAGAATAAATTTCATGATTTTCTTTTCCTGGGCAGCAGGATTTATTTTCAATATCTGTGTTCTTATTTTACCAATAGCATCTTCTTTGCTGATTCCTTCAGCATCTTTAAATACATCAGCTCCAAAAAACTTTTCAGTCGTAGAAAAAACCATAGATGGCCAAGTATTGTATTCTTCGCCTTTAAGTGAAATCCGCTGGGCTTCACCACACATGGTTATAAACATCCCCATTTGAAGCTCAGTCAGCGCCCTGTCAAAGCCAGACTTATCTTCCTTTGTAAATCCACCTGTCTGCTTTATGTCATGCACCGGAACAGATTCTTTGCCTGCCAATACATCATAAATTCTTTTTGCAAAATGGCTCATTTTGCCATCTTCGTAAGTCTCTTCAAAAGTTCTTCCTTCCCGCCTTGCTGCAAGAAAATAAGGATACCACTGTTTTGTAATATACCCACTTTTTTTGAAAAACAGTTTAGCGTAAGCTATCCCTCTTTCTTCTTTCAGCACCCTTATACGCCACTCCCATGGGTCGGTATCCTTATTCCCTGTATGCCATTCAATTGGGGAATCACAAGGAGGGCTTTCGTTCCAGTTCCAGTTGATTGTTGTATAAATCCCTTCATCGTTGCCTCCTCCCATTGAGAACCCGGCATCTAGCAATACTTTAAGAAAATCTTCGTATCCTTTTATCATTTTTTAATTCATGCCTCCTTCGTCGGCGGAACAAATAGGATGATTGGCCCTCACGTCAAGTGTGATGTGGTTTGCTTTTTTTCTATTATAACAGGTAAAGATGACTATAGTATGTCATGTTTCAACCCATGCTAACAACCCTCCGACTTATGCATAAAATAAGACTACATATGTAAAGGAGTAAAAAAGATGAGAATTGCAATATCGTCAGGGCATGGATTGTTTGTCCGGGGAGCTAGAGGCATAATAGATGAAGTGGAAGAAAACCGTAAAGTGACTGACCGAGTAGCTGAGCTATTGCAAAGCACTGGAGTAAATGTCAGTCTATTCCATGAAAATAATGCCCGCACAGTATCAGATAACATTGGGGCAATTGTGCGCCATCATAACTCTCAAGTTCGTGACCTAGATGTATCCATACACTTTAACAGTACTGCCACAGGGATAGTAGAAGACAGAGCAATAGGTGTTGAAGTGTTGCATCACACCAATAATCAAAACACACGGCTGCTTGCCGGCCAAGTAGCCAGGGCAATATCAGATGCGTCAGGGCTTCTTTTACGTCATCAGCGTGACAGCGGAGCCGTTGCCAGAAGCAATCTAAGCTTCCTTAATAACACGACAGCACCGGCCATATTAGTAGAAGTCTGTTTTGTGGTTTCTCGTACAGATGTAAGGCTTTATCAGCAATACTTCGAAGAAACTTGCATGGCAATTGCCAAAACCATAAGCCAGGGAGCCTTTAGTCAAAAGCCAGAGGCACCTACCCCACAGCCACAGCCACAGCCACAGCCACAGCCACAGCCACAGCCACAGCCACAGCCACAGCCA